>Ga0129336_10000137_pt1 | contig 37026 bp, 49 predicted proteins | sample CPB6_02_DNA_FD_96878 | JGI IMG/M metagenome (GOLD analysis project Ga0129336, IMG submission 96878) | Freshwater to marine salinity gradient microbial communities from Chesapeake Bay, USA - CPBay_Sum_0.6_0.2_DNA | ecosystem: Environmental > Aquatic > Marine > Coastal | place: USA: Chesapeake...
GATTGGATTCTCCACTCTGGCTGCAGCGTTTGCGTTCTGGGAGATTTTCTTCTGGTCTGACCGACCTGAGGTTATGTTGAGCCGTACCGAGCGTGAGGCTGCAAAGTTGCTGCAGAAAGCCAAATACGGGTACAAGCAGTTGCCCGAGTGGATGCGCCAGCGTGGACCAGCCCTCATTAGCGACAACCAGTTGAAGATTGTTTTCAATAACGAGTCGTATTTGGAGTCTCTGCCTAGCGGTAATGACCCTGCTCGTGGTGAGTCGCTGTATAGAATCTTTGTAGACGAAATGGCGTTCTTGCCCAACAGTGAAGAAGCGTGGGCGTCTATTGAGCCAACGGTTGACGTTGGCGGTCGTGTGGTTTGCCTCAGCACTGCCAACGGCGAAGGCAATATTTTTCATTCGCTGTGGGTTGGTTCACAGACGGGCACAAACTCGTTCAAAGGTATTTTCTTTCCGTGGTCTGCCAGCGACCGTGATGAGGATTGGTACGAGGTAAAGCGTCGTGAACTGCCTGATTGGCAGTTGGCGCAGGAATACCCGTCAGACCCTGATGAGGCTTTTATTCGGTCTGGTCGTCCGGTGTTTGACTTGGACATTATTCGTCAGATTGAAACCAAAGAACCTAGGTGTGGGTACTTACACAAGGGGATGGGCAGGAATGTTTATGAGTTCAGGGAAGACGGTGGGGAGTTGTCAATATTCGCATTCCCTGAACTTGACGGTGTGTACTGTATCGGAGCGGACGTGGCTGAGGGATTGGGTCATGGCGACTACAGCAGTGCGCATGTCATTGACGCCTACAACGAGCAAGTCGTGGCTCACTGGCACGGCCACGTTGACCCAGACCTCTTTGGGTCTGACATCTTGTACGCATTGGGGGCTTGGTATAACCAAGCCTTGATGGGTGTGGAAAATAACAACCACGGTTTGACTACCCTGAAAGCCCTTCAGAGGACGGGGTACAAGAACATCTACAGGCAGCGCAGGCTGGCTCAGCGAAACCCTCAGGCTACGGAGATTCTGGGTTGGCGTACCACCGCTGCGTCTAAGCCTTTGGCTGTAGACGAATTATCTAAGGCTTTGCGTGATGACGAGTTGTATGTGCCATGTGCCAAGACTCTTGGGGAGTTGAGAACATTTGTTCGGGAAGCCAGTGGAAAGATGCATGGGTCCCCCCACGACGACAGAGTGATGTCTTTGGCTATTGCCAACCAGATGCTGAAGCATGTCTGGTTGCCCGAGTATCAGGTTTCTTTAACTCCACCCAAGAACAGTTTGTTGTGGTTTGAGCAGTTTATTCCTACGGAGCAGGTTGAAAGAATCCGTGTTGGGGCGTTTAACGTCCGTAAGTAACGACTTTGGCTCTAGGTATGGCAGTTTTCACCTGTGAGGTTTGTGATTCTAAATGGGTTGAGGACTCTATGCCTCGGCGTGGTCCCGTTTGCTTTAAGTGCCATGTGAAAAACATTCGCATTGGTTTCACTCACGGCAAGGAGGACTTTCACGGACCGACCGTCCGTGAGCGTCAGCAGCAACAGGTTAAGGAAGCAGCCGCTGCTGGGATTAACGCTGAGCCTGTCGGGAACCGCTGGATTTGATGCGTCATGTCTGCTTGGTTGGTGCCCATCATAGTTGCCGTCATAACGGGACCGGTGGTGGTTTTGCTACAAAAGTTGCGTAGTGAAAATACTAGCCAACACGCAGAATCTCGAGGTTTGCTTGAGCACCTGATTGTAAAAGTTGACAAGGTTGATGACAAATTAGACCGCCACATGGGAGACGACCACAGCCACAAGGAGGCATCATGAAAACAAACGCATCACGAGTACGAGCGCTTATCCGCTCGGTTCTTGTTCTTGTAACCGCTTTTGGTTTAGACCTTAGCGCTGACCAAGTTGCAGCGGTTCAGTTGTTTGCAGAGGCTGTTCTGCAACTTACATTTAAGGATGCCTGATGGCTCGTCCAGCATTTAGGGACATACTGACTAAGTACCGCAAGGCGATTACACAATCGTATAAGTGGCGTGACGAGGACGGATACGACGACCTTTGGAACAGGATGATTGACCTGTACCGTGGTCGCCACTACGACCAGTATGAAGACGATGACCGTGCACTGGTTAATATGGCGTTCTCAACGATTAACGTGATTGCTCCGTCTGTTAGCGTTAATCACCCGAAGATTATTGTTGGTGCACGTCGCCCCGAAGATGGCGACCGTGCTGTGGTCACGGAAGCCATCATCAACTATTGGTGGCGTCAATACGAATGTCAGAAAGAGATTCGCCGTGCAGTTGATGACTATCTGATTGTTGGGCATGGCTGGTTGAAGACCGGCTACAAGTTTGAAGAAGAAGAGCGTGAGAAGCCAAGAGAGCAGGTTGAGGAGGCAGGCGAGGTTGAGGAAGGTCAGGAGCAGGAAGAGGTTTCGTTGGAAACCGAACTGATTGTCACCGAGGACCGCCCGTTTATTGAGCGTGTCTCACCGTTTGATATTTTTGTTGACCCTGAGGCAACATCGATTGAGAACATGAAGTGGATTGCTCAGCGTATACGTCGCCCTTTGCTTGAGGTTCAGAACGACAAGCGGTACAACAAGGCTGCTCGCCAACAGGCGACAGCAAGCCGGTACTCCAAGTGGTCATCCGAGGAGCGTAAGCCCCGTATGAGCCGTGACGCACAAGATGCGTACTGTGATGTAATTGAGTTTTATGACCTGAAGAAGAACACGATGGCTGTGTTCTGTGACGGTGGAGATTCGTTCCTGATTAACCCAATGGAAGTTCCGTTTGCGTTCGGTCATCCTTTTGTGATGATGCGCAACTATGATGTGCCTGAGCACTTCTACCCGATTGGTGAACTAGAAGCCATTGAGCCACTTCAGCAGGAACTAAACGAGACACGCACACAGATGATGAACCACCGCAAGCGGTTCTCCCGTAAGTGGCTGTATAAGGAATCAGCGTTTGACGTTGATGGTCGCTCAGCGCTGGAATCAACTGAAGACAACGTGCTTGTGCCCGTCATTGGGGATGAAAACCTTGGTGGTGTCATTCAGCCAATGCCAGCCATTGTGAACCCACCAGAGATGTATAACATCTCCAATCAGGCTATGGCCGACATGGACCGCATCAGTGGTGTGGCTGAGTTCATGCGTGGTGGTGTCAGCGAGATTCGTCGCACAGCGACAGAATCCGCCATGATTCAGGACGCCATGAATGCGAGAACCTCTGACAAACTGGCTGAGGTTGAGCGTTGCATCGCAGAATGTGCCCGCCGTTTGATTGGGCTTGCACAGCAGTTCATGACCGGCGACCAAGTGGTTCGTGTGGTTGGCTCTGGTGCCATGCCGATTTGGATTCAGTTTGACCGTGATTACATTGCTGGCAACTTTGACTTTGAGGTTGAGGCTGGGTCTACTCAGCCGGTAAACGAGTCGTTCCGTCGCCAAATGGCTTTGCAGATGGTTGATGCAATGGCCCCGTTTGTATCCGCAGGCGTGGTTGACATGGGTGCTTTGGCACGCCATGTGCTTCAGTTTGGGTTTGGGGTTAAGACTCCGGAGGCTTTTTTGGCGGCACCTCAAGCACCGGCTGGTCAACCCCCGATGGGTCCGGAGCAGGGAATGTTGCCCCCGGGTGAGGCACCCATGCCCCCAGAAGGGGCTGGTGTGCCCCCCGAGATGCTCTCACAGATGCTTGCACAGGGTGGTCAGCCACCGATGATGTAACGATTTTGTGGGTGTTATAGATAACCAACCAGAATACGGAGTTATGGAAACTGAATTTACTACTGAGGTTGCGGAACCCACCGATGGTGGACAAGTCGCAAGCGACGAGACAACTGCCTTTGAACAGCAGGAGATTGACTATCTCAACTGGGACGAGTACGGCGACAAACATGTCAAAGTAACCGTTGATGGTGAGGAAGTTGATGTTCCGCTTAAGGAGGCTCTTAGCGGGTACCAACGTCAAGCCGATTACACTCGGAAGACGCAGGAACTTGCTGAGGAAAGACGACAGGTGCAGTTCGCACGGGCAATCCAACAAGCGTTGGACAATGACCCAGCAGCAACTGTGGAACTGCTGAAGACCCATTATGGCTTGACAGACAAGCAGGCATCCGACCTTATGGGTGAGGATGACGATTTGTTTGCAGACCCGGTGGAGCAGCAGTACCGCCAACTGGAAAGCCGAATCCGTTCTTTTGAGGAACAGCAGGCTTATCAGGAGTTGGAGCGCACCATACAGTCTTTACAGTCCAAATATGAGGACTTTGACGCAAATGAAGTTGTGTCGGCTGCTTTGGCAAATGGCACTTCGGACCTAGAATCGGTGTACAAGCAAATGGCGTTTGACAAGTTGTATCAACAGAAGCAGATTCAGCAGCAGATTGCGACCCAGCAATCAGCGAAGGAAAAGCAAATTGTTGACTCTAAGCGTCAGGCTGGTGCGGTTGTTTCTAGTGGTTCATCTGCAGCAAATACCTCTAATGGGACTGGTCAAATTTCATCCCTTAGAGATGCTTTCTCTGCTGCAAAACAGCAGTTGGGTATCTCGTCTATTTAATTAGGAGAATATCATGCCTGCAGGTAATGCAAATTTTGATGCACTGTTGTCAACGACGCTTGCGAACTACCGTCCGCAACTCACCGACAACGTGTTCACCGCCCGTCCACTCACCTACTTCCTCATGGATAAGGGTCGCATTCGTATGACGAATGGTGGTACGAAAATCATTGAGCCTTTGATTTATGGTCAGAACTCAACGGTTGGTTCGTACAGTGGTTACGACACAATTTCCCTCACACCACAAGAGGGTATGTCGGCTGCTGAGTACGATTGGAAGCAGTACTCTGCTTCTATCGCAATTAGCGGTATTGAAGAAGCCAAGAACAATGGCGAGCAGGAAGTCATCAACCTTCTGGAATCGAAGATTATGCAGGCTGAAGAGTCGCTGCGTGAAGGCTTCAACCAGATGTTCTTTGCTGACGGAACTGGCAACAGCGGAAAGAACTGGAACGGCTTGGGCAACCTCGTTGAGTCCGGCAACACCGTTGGTGGCATTGACTCGTCAGATGCACTGAACGCTTGGTGGCGTTCATACGAGGAGAACACCGCTGGTGCGTTGACACTCCTCCAAATGACCACCGCTTACAACAGCGTTTCGGTTGGTAACGACCACCCGGACATGGTGCTCACGACCCAAACCCTCTTTGAGAAGTATGAGTCGCTGTTGCAGCCACAACTCCGTTACACCGACACCAAGACTGCAGATGCTGGTTTCCAGAACCTGCTGTTCAAGTCGGCACCGGTCACATTCGACGTGCACTGCACCGCAGGCGTCATGTACTTCCTTAACAGCAAGTACATCACCCTCGTTGGTCACAGTGGCAAGTGGTTTGCTCAGACCGATTTTGTCCGTCCGGAAAACATGGATGCACGCTATGCGCTCATCATGTGCTACGGCAACCTCACGGTTCGTAACCGTAAGAAGCAGGGCAAGTTGACTGCAAAGACCGCCTAGTCGGTTCATTGTTGAGTGGGGGGCGCAAGCCCCCCACATAACTTTTACATCAAAGGAGAACATCATGGCAGCAAAAAAGAGAGCCTCAGAGGCATGGTTGAAGAAGGTAGAGCAAGAGAAAAAGGAGCGCAAAAAAGACGCTGCTGTTGCAAAAGAGGCATATAAGGCTGTGTCCAAAAAGGGACAGGCATACAAATATGGACGGGGATACAGTTATCGTTCAACTACGAACGTCCGTAGAAACGACACTGATGATGGGAAAACCTACAACATTGACCGTGTTGATTTTAAAGTACAAAGCACTGGTGGAACAGGGAAGGGAACTACCCCTAAAACTGCTAATGCTACTTATAGGAAGGACCGAGTAAAGCGTGGACGAGATAGAACTTCTTTCTCGGTTGACCGTAAACTGAACGTCATTAAGGGCACCAAGTCCCCCAAGCCAGTGTTTGCAAAGACAAAAAATCTACGCAAGAAGATGGGCTAAAAGACCGCAAAACGGGAGGGGGTCTAGTACCCCCTCCTTTTTGCTATATGGGGAACGAAGACTCCTATAGGTGATGAATGCAAAACTTGCCCACACACTCTATGGGGAACCAGCCAGCCGGGGTTCACGTCCCGCTGGCAGCGCTCCTAATAGCCGCCTTGCACCGCCCAGCGGTCCTTATCTGGGACGCCAGCGGTGTGTTGCCAACGGCGACACCTGTGAAGGTCCACAGGCTAAGGGGACGGAATACTGTATTGGTCACTTGCGGGCTAAGCAATCCGGAAAGGATGTTTGATGTCTACAACAGCGGAGTTGACGCAACTGGTACGAGATATTACAGATTTGGATGAGGCAGACCTTCCGTCTGCTCTCATTCGCACGTTTATGCGTGACGGCTTTGACCGTATTCTGAATCTTGAACGCCGATGGCCGTGGCTTGAGGCGTCTACAACGCTGAACACTGTTGCCAGCCAACGTGACTATTTGATGTCTACGATTGCCAGCAACACATTCCGTGAAATCACCAGTGTTACCGATACCAGCCTTGCTGGTAATCGGTTGCAGTTGATTCCACTGGAAGACGCAGAACGTATTTACAACGGTGCGCTGGACACAGCCAGTCGCCCGATTTATTTCGCTGAGTGGGCTGACACAATTAAGTTGTATCCGAAGCCTGACACGGTGTACCCGTTGGCTATTCGTGGGTACCGCAAGCCGACGTATACATGGCTGACAAACACGGCGTTGGAACCTGATTGTGATGACCGTTTGCACACTGCAATTGCGTACTACGCCATTTCGCAGTCGTATAAGCGTCAAGAGGACAATGAGTTGGCTCAGGTGTATAAGCAATCGTATGACGAGGCTGTGGCTTTGGCTCGCCGTGAGATTATGCGTCCTTCGTCTAACCGTCCGATGATTATGTCTCGTGGTTCTGCGCCGATGAACTGGCGCTACTACATGCAGCAACTTGGTAGGACTCTTGGACAATGAGTACTCTTCGTCTGTTTCGTCAGGATGATTTCACTGGTGGGTTGAATCTTCGTGCTGACCAGTTTCAACTGGGTCAGAACGAGTCGCCTAGATTGTTGAATGTGGAGATTGACCCCCGTGGTGGGGTCTTTAGTCGTGGTGGCATGCGTCGCATGAACACCACGTTTGCTGGCACATGGAACCCTAAGGATTTGTTTCATTGGGAGGGTCCAACGGATTATTTGATGCTGACGACTGGCTTTAGCGTGAGCGCAGGCAAGGTGTTTCAAAGCACGGGTTCCAACTTTACGGACACGTTGATTCCTGTTTCCAATCCTTATGGCGCATACTTTGCGCCTTGGGGTGATGTTTTGTATGTGTCAACTGGTCGTGGATACCAGTGTTACAGTTGGAATGGCACAACTGCCACGGCAATTATGGCGAGTACATCTGGGTCGTTTGGTGTGCCTGTCAATCAGATGCCTACGGCAAATCTTATTACCAGCCATACCGGCAAGGTGTTTGTTGCCAACACGCAGGAAGACGGCGCAGATTACAAGAACCGTATTCGTTGGAGTAACGAGAACAGCCCGTTGCGTTGGGACGCAGCGGATTACATTGATGTCAACGAGGGTGGTTCTGAGATTCTTGGCATTGTGCCTTTTGGTGGTCAGTTGGTCATTTTGAAGTCTGATGCCATTTTTGTTCTGTACGGATACAACAGCGACACTTTTGGTATTACGGAAATTACACGCAAGGTTGGTGTTGTTAATCCTCGGGCTTATGCAGTGTCTGAACGTGCGTTGTATTTCTTCTCTTGGCCTGAAGGTTTATTTGCTTATACAGGTGAGGGCATTGTTGACTTGTTCCAGCCGATTAGGCCGATTATGTCTGGCACCAGAGTGAATCAGGGTGCTGCTTCCAAGATTGATGTCAGTTATGTGAATCGTCGTGTGTGGGTGTCGTTGCCGTATTCGGAGACCGAGGTTGCAACAGTCAACAAGCGTGTGTTTATTTATGACCCGTCGTTGAACAAGCGTGGTGACGGTGAGTCGTTTTCTACAGATGAGGCCTTCACATCGACCGGTTGCTGGACGCAGTTTGCAACTGCGGACGGCTATGGGGTTACATGTGGTACAACTTACAAATCTACAAATGGTTCTATTTTCCATGCTGTTGCACATCCTGAGGCTGCGTGTGTTGCTAATGTTGACCAGTACAACCAGCAGACCGACAACTTTACTGGTGTAGAGTTGAACTTTGAAACGTATTACCGTACACGGTGGATTGATGGCGGTAATTATGCGCAGAAGAAAATGTTCCGTCGTCCTGATTTTGTTTTGAAGCAGGTTCCAACTTCTCGTGATTTGACGGTGCGTGTGTACCATGATTATGAAGAGGCTGTTGGTTCTGAGCAGCGTATATTCACCATTAACTTGCCTGCTGCTGGTGGCGGTGCGGTATGGGGTGCACCTCCAACTGGTTCAATGACTTGGGGTACAAGTGAATGGGGCGCACCAAACGAGGGTGCGTTTATGGAAAATGGCAGCAATCTTGGTTTAGCCAAGAGTGTGCAGATGGAGTTTGTGGGTCCAACGGGTAAGTCGTGGGGCTTGGATAGTTTCGTTCTTAAATACAATCCTAGGAGGGTGAAAGCATAATGGCTAGTTTAAATTATCCTTATTCGTTTACAAATGGTACGACTGCTGATGCAACGCAAGTTAACTCAAACTTTGCAGCAGCAAAGACGTTTGTTGAAGCCAATGTTGTTCAGACTGATGGTTCTGTTCAGGCTGGAACAACGGCAATTGCTGATGGTGCTATTACTGTTGCAAAATTAGCAGCAAGCGTCAGGCCGGGTCTGGTGCATTTGAACACCACCACAATGAGCAATGAAACGCAAAAAATTATTTCTAATGTGTTTACTGGGACTTACAGAAAATACAAGGTTGTGGTAAGTAATTACATTCCAACAGCCACTGTTTCTGGTCCACTTTTTACACTGGCTACAGGTGGTGTTGCAAATACGGCTAGCAGTTTTACTGGAACACAGTTAAATACATACGCCCTAAACACCGCTGATTGGGGTCCATATAGAGACCAAAATGTTTCCTATCTTCAACTAGGTGATTCATTTAACCCCGGTGGATGTTTTATTGAGATGGAGATTGACTGTCCGGCACTTTCCAATGCGTATACATTTGTCAAATATGAAACTGTGTTTCCTACAGAAAATGCAGTTTATATTGGCGTCTGGAACGGTTATTACATTTTTAAAAACACAACGGTGTTCGACGGATTTAAGTTTTATGGTGGGGCAAATGCAAACGCCACAATTTCTGTATACGGTTACGTTATTTAAGACATACCATGACCGAACCGTGGAAAGCACCAGCAATGGGACAACTGAGGTCCGAGGACTCACGTCCTCTGACCCAGACGTTCTCATCGTTGACCGAGAAACTGAAAGAGATTGATGACGCCATTGCTGCAGGCACTGGTGTCACAAGCGTTTCTGCTGGTACTGGTATTTCTGTTGCGGGTACATCTGCTGTAACCGTCACAAATGCGGGCGTGACCGGGTTAACTGGCACCGCTAATCAGGTAACTGTATCCGCATCTACTGGTTCTGTAACTGTGTCGTTGCCTCAGAACATTCATTCTGGTGCGACACCCACCTTTGGTGGGATGACGCTGACTGGCGATTTTAGTGGTACCAAGGTTTACGCTAGCGATTGGTTTAGACCTACTGGTCAGGCTGGTATTTATTTTGAATCTTACGGTAGTGGTTTGCGTCAAACCGAGGGTGCGTGGATTCGCACTTATGGTAGTGCAGGCATTTGGGCTGGAGGCGCAAGCATTGGAACTGATGGTGGCGTATGTATCCAGACTGGCGGTCCACGTAGTTATGGTTTGCATAACAATGGCAACAGTTATTTTGGTGCCCGTGCTTACGCAAACGAGTGGATTCAGTTTGACAACTTTACAGGCATATATTCAGGAGCACATAACAACGCACACTTCAGACCAAACCCGGCGACGTTTGGTTCTTGGCAGGCTATTGGCGAGCGTAATGGCTGGAGAGGGATTGAGTTTGACCAAAGCGGTTGGGGTATGACTTTAATGATGGGGGTTAATTATCTCGGAGTTGGTAGTCAAATCAACGGTGTACATGCAAATGGATATGGTTGGATGTGGTATAACCAATGGACCGCAATGTATGCAGGTTCATATAATGGTTTATCAACCATCACAATCAAACAAGATGTTAAAGATTTCGAAGACGATGCATTGGAAATAATTAAGAAGTTTCGTGAAGTTGATTTTCAGTACAAAAATGGCACAACAGAGGCTATGTCTAATAACCAAGGGACGTTTGCTGAACGCAATATTGGTTTTATTGCTGAAGAAATGAATGACGTTTTCCCTGAGGCTGTTGCGATGGACCCTTCCGGCACAGAGCCAAAAGCCATTTCTTTAATGACATTGATGCCCTTGTTTTCTAAAGCCATTAAGCAGTTGGATGCAAGATTGGAGGCGTTGGAAAATGTCTGACAGACCGACGATGGTTGAGTTGATGAAAGCCAATCCCACTCCAGCCCAGCAGGAGTACAACTACGCTTTGCAGTTTTGGGATTTGGTCAAGAAGCATGAGGAAGCCGACCGGCTTCTGGAACTACACAAGGACAGTGGTGCTCCCGCTGTGACCGAGGAGGAATAATGGACGTCAAGCCAGAACTGGTGATTCAGGGGTTGGCACGCACGATTGCGGACCAAGCAGTCCGCATCGCTGCGTTGGAAGCCTTGTTGACGGCTGAGCAGGAAAAGGGTCAGGAACCTGCTCCAACTGTGGAAATGTAACATTTAGGGGTATTAACGATGAGCAACGTGGATTATCTTGGTTATGAGCAAAGGAAGCGGGCTGCTGGTAGCCAGTATGGCGCCTCCGCAGCCCGTAATGCGTATGCCCGTTTTCTCGCCCAGCAACGGGGTAGCAGGGCAGGTTTTGATATTGGTCGCAAGTACCAACGTGAAATGCCGGGGTTCATAAGCGGATACACACGGCGTGGTTTGGCTGGTCCGGGGGTTCGGTCTGGGATTTATAGCCGTGGGTTGCAGGATTTTGCAAATCAGCAGGTTGAGGAGCAGAACAGGGCACGTCAGGAGATGCTTGAGTCTTTGAGGGAGGCTGATTTGACTGAGGCTGATTTGAAGGCTGAGTACCAGACTCAGTTGGCTGAGTTGGAAGCGCAGAAGCAGAATCAGATTGCTCAGACTGCTGCAACTTTGAATTCGTTTAAACCATTTCTAGGAGGGTACTGATGGCTAGCAAGAGAATGAAACCAGCACAGACGGGTCAGCAACGTGACGATGAGTTGAATCGTAAGCGTCTTGAGTTGGCTAAGCAGCGTGCTGCTGGGGTGACTACTGGTCGTATTACTCCTGCGCAGCCTACTGCTGCTCAGTTGAATAAGTCTCGTTTGTTTGAACTAAACAAGGAACCACGACCTGCCAGCAGTTATGTCTCTCCTTCTATGGCTGGGTACCGTCCAAAGGGTCAGACTCAAACTGTTGGTGTTGATGTTTTGACACAACTTGAAGAAGCAGCACGGAAGGAAGCATTGAAGGATATTGGTGCAACTGGTGGTGGTGCTGGTGGGCCGTCTGCCCTTGACCGTTATACCCAGATGTTGCAGGGCATGTTGAAGCGTGGCGATTACACCAGTGGTTCTCGTGGTGCTCTTGCTGATTACTTGTCAGGTCAAGAGCAGATGCGTCAAGGTGAATACGATAGGATGGCTGGGCGTTATCAAACACGTGGTGCTGATTTGTTGCGCCAGTTGGGTGTGGTTTCTGGTCAGGCTGAAGGAACTGTCGGTTCGGCGTTTGACCAGTTGCAGAACTATTTGAAAACAAGCCAGTCTAACCCGTATGCCCAGTTTCAGGCTGCTGGGTTGGGCGAGGCTGCGCCTGCACCAACCGCAGCGCTCGCTGATGTATTAGCAACTCAGGGTGTTTCACAGTCTCCGGTAAATGAGTACGCAAATATGCTTGCACAGCAGAATGCTGGGCAGGCTAATGCGTTCCAGAACATTGCGAACGTGTTGTCTGCTAATCAGGCTCAGGCAAACATTGGGCGTCTACAGGATGTGGCTGCTCAGCGTGCTTTGGCGATGCAGGATTTGGCTGGGCAACGTGCCGGTATGCAGTTTGGTGTGAATGCTCAGACTCAGGATTTGTTGGACAGGCTAATGGCTGAGGATGCGAAGGCTGCACGTGAGACTGCTCAGTTTGGTTTGGAGCAGCGTTTTAACTTGGCTAATCAGGAAGAAACCCAGCGTCAGAACTTGCTTGAGTTGTTGATGAGTGCGGTCGCTAAAGGCGGTCGCACGAAAGGAAGGTTAATCTGATGGACCCGACACTTTTGGCTTTGCTCGCTTCTGCTAGGGACAGGAATAAGAATGTTTCTGGCGTTTTGGGAAATCTAGATAATCCACTGTTTGCTTATTTGGCTGGTGTGTACGACCCGAATACAGAGTTTTCTAGCGGTGCATCAGATATGCCAATGTACTCTCGTTACTCTAGCGACCCGAATACACCGGAGTTGATTAGGAATATTCTTTCTTCGGTTGAGGCTGGTTATACGAAGTATGACATTGAGGGTCAGATTGACCAGTTGGCTGCTGCGAATCCTGAACTGCTTGCGCAGACCGGGATGCAGGTTGACACGCTGAAGAGTCTTGCTGGGGAGATTAGCAAGGAGTACTCCGAGGGTGCTGGTGGTGGTACTTCTAGTAAGACTTGGTGGAAGAAGGCTGGGTTGCCTAACCCTCTTGAGTTGTATACGACTGAGACTGTTCCGCTTGGCGAAACTTCACGCCAGCAGGTTGCTGCTTTGCGTGAACCTTTGGAGATGCTGGCTTCTAAGAAGGCTGCAAGAGGTGCGAGCGTTCGTGAGACTTTGGACAAGGCTCGTGGTGTGAAGGCTGCTGTTATGAAGCCTGATGACAATTTCGGTAAGAGCGTTCTTGGTTTTGGTGCCAAGCAGTTGATGAATATTTTGCAGATGCCGAACATGCCATTGCCTACCAGTCTTGCTGTGCAATCCGTTAAGGGTAAAACGAAGACCAAGAAGGCTTCCAAGGATTATGTTGATGTGACTTCTCCTGAGTACAAGGCGTATGAGAAGGCTGCTCTTGAGCGGGCAAATGTGGAGACCGAAATCTCTAACCGCAAGAGGCAGGAAGAGGCGATTCGTCGGGGCAGGCTGAGGGCTTATGAGGAGTCCGGCAAGACCCCGACTGGTGATGCTATGGCTGCGATGCTTAAGTTAATCACCAAGTCCGCTTAAGTAACGATTAAGGCTGTTGTTGTATGGCTAGCCCTATAGATGACCCTAGGTACGCTCTTGCCCGTTTGAGAGCCTCTCAGCAGGCTTCTGGCGTCTCCCAAGGGGGGTCTAGGGGGTTGGTGCTGGGTAAGCCCACATCGGCTGAAGCATCCCGTCTGGGTGCGTCTGCTGCGAACCTGATGGTCACTAACCCAACCTTGAAGGACCAGATTGACCGCATCAGGCTCGGCAAGCCTGCTGACGGTCGTGGGATTACCGGGGCGATTGCTGGCGCTGGCATTGGTGCACTCAAGGCTTTGGATGTATTCGCAATGCCGGGTCGTGCGGTGGTGTCCGGTATCCGTGAAGGCATCGATTTGATTGATGCTAACCCTGAAACAAAAGCCTCTGTCAAGGATTTTGTTAAGCAGGTTAAAGACCCGACATTTGGTGTTGGTAAAGCGTTTAAGATTGACACGGGCAATATTTGGATTGACCGTGGCTTGGGTTTCATCGGTGACGTTGCTCTTGACCCGTTGACGTATGCGACGTTTGGTGCTGGCAAGTTTGCTGGCGCATCTGGTCGTTTGGCTTTGGCTGAGAAGGTTCTTACGACTACAGGCGATAATGCTTTGGCGACTTCTGTTGCACGTTTGGGTCGTAGCGCAATTAAGGACGCTGAGATTCTTGAGCGTGTGGGTGCTAACCGTACTGGTGTGTACTTTTTGGGTAAGCGTATTAAGGTTGGTGCAAAGGACCAAGGTTGGCGTTTGCCTTTGTCTGGTGCTATTGGTGAACTTGGCGATACCGCTTTGACCAAACTTCGTTTGGCTGCAAGCGATACGAAGTTGGGCAAATACATGCAGAAGTTGACGACAGCACCTGATATGCGTGCTGCTCGTATTGCTTTGGCTAGAGGTGAGGTGACTCCTGATGCTGGTGGTTTGCTGATTCCGTTGATTAACTCTCGTAACACTCAGAGGGCTGCTTTGGGTGAGGCTTTGGATTTGGCCAATGTTGAGTTGAAGCAGTTGGTTGATTCGGAGACACCGCAGTCTTTAGATTTGTATCGCACTACGGTTCACCGTCTGCTTGAGAACCCTGCTGCGTTGGAGACGGCTACACCCGGGGAGCAGCGTGCGTTTGAGGTGTGGAGAAAGTTTTTTGCTGACAAGGAGAATGTTGTTGGCAATGCTTGGAAGGAAGTTGACCCTGAGACTAACTGGCAGGGTGTGCAGAACTATTTCCCGCACCAAGTCAGCGAGGATGGTTTGCGTTTCAGTCAGGGTGATTCGCTGTTTGCTGATGAGTTGCGTACCACGTTTGGTAATGACCCGTTTGACACCCTTGGCGCTTTCCGTAGTAGGAAGTTGCGTGAGGGTGACAAGTTCTTCGGATACAAACTGAAGGGCGACGACCTTACGGTCGAACGCCTTAATCAGATTGCCCGTGAGTATGGCAAGATTGATTTTGATTTTTTTGAGACTGACATTGTGAAGGTTGCTCAGTCGTATGTCAGCGACTTTGCTCACCACATGGGTTTGATTGCACGCAACAAGCATCTTGCTGATACTGGTGTTTGGAAGAAGATGGACGACATGCGTGTCTTCAAGACGTTTGTTGACTCTGAGGGTGTTGAGGCTGCGAAGCAGACTGTTAAGCGTTCCGTTGATGATGTGAGCGATGCTCTCAAGGGGTCTAAGTCTGCGTTGGAGAATTTGGTTGCTACTGTGCGTGAGCGTCAGGGTGCGACTGTGAAGGCGTTGGCTGCAGCAACCGAACCGGTTGTGACAGCCACCGAAGCGTCTGGTCGTTTGACTGCTGCTTTGGAGGCGGTTGCGGATTCACGCACGGAGTTGTTGCAGGCTCGCCAGAAGTTTGCGACGTTGTTTGGTAGTCCTTCGGATTTGAAGCCGGGTGATGTGCCGGGTATTGGTCAGGCTGCTATTGATTACATGTCTGAGTTGGATGACCGTATTGCTTCGTTGAAGGACGAGATTGAGCAGTTGGCTACTGATGTGGTTGAGCCTGCTGCTTTGAACTTTGAAGCAAAGCAAGCCAGACTTGAAACTGTTCTTGAGCAGTTGGAGCAGACCGGCAGGGCGATTGATGCTGCTGAAGCGAACATGAAGCGTGTTGCCGAGTTCGGCAACGTGCTTGAAGAAAACATGGAGCGCATCATTTCTGGTAAGGATATTAACTCTACGTTTGCTCAGGAAATCAGAAACATTCAAGACATCATTGGTGTTCGTGGCAAGAGTGCGGGTACAGAACTGAAGAAGGTCCGTCAAGGGATGGGTGTTCGTGGTTCGTTTAAGTCTTTTGTTCAGCGTGATGTGAGGAGCAAGAGGGCTGACAGTTTCTGGAAGCGTTTCAACGATGTGCCCGAGGTGAAGATTACCCAAGAGGCAGTTGAAGAGGGAATGACTGCTGCCAAGGTGCAGGAGTTCATAACCAAGTTGTTCACTGAAAGCCTGAGTTTGACGCAGGTGCGTACTCTCGGCTTACACATGCTGATGACGGATTCCTTTGTGCACGGTGCAAACATTCCAGAGTTCCTTGTGCCATTTAGGAACACGTTGATGGATGCCTTGGAGAAGGCTAAGACTGCAGACTTTGCAATCAAGATGGATACCCAGTCGGTTGCTAAGGGCAACCGTACTTCTGCTCTCAGAACATTTGAGTCCACTTGGGAGCCAGCGAACTTGGTTGCCACAAACATCTCTGATGAAATGTCATCCATGGATGACTTTCTTCGCATCTTTTCTGGTGGGCTGACAGCAGGGACTAAGGCTTCCGAGGAGATGTCACCGTCGTTCATTAACAACCTGAGCCGTAGGTACCCTTGGCTTGGCGTCATGTTTGACGAGCACATGGAGGGTGCAAGACTGATTGAGTCTAATCAGGATTTGGTTGACCAAATTAAGTTGCGTCGTGCGGAGTTGGGTGAGGCTTATGAAGCCCCGTCAATTAAGGTTGGTCAGGGTGCTACGGAGAATGTGTACTCGCCACGACAGGTTCTTGAGTTATATCCGTCGAAGCGTGCGGAAGCACGCCGAATCATGTACCCCGCCGGTATAGATTTTGTCGCTACAGCAAAGGAAGACCTGAAACGTGCTGTGATGCAGTACGCAATGTTGTCGGAAGTTGGAACACGCTTTAGTGCGTTGTCTAACGTCCTCCTACCATACGGGTTCATCCCCAGCGAAAGAATGTATTCTGCGATTACAGCAGCGGTTGCTGAGAAGTTCATGCCAGCGATTGATACGAGACTGGCTGCAATTGACCAAGCACGTTCAATTGTTGATAATATGCGTTCAGCGTATGCTGAGGCTTGGTCATTGGAGCGTCAAGTTGGTAATGCTAATCGTAAAGTTTCAATCTTTGACAAGGGATATAAAGAGTTTGAGGTTCGTTCCGCTGGTCAAGTGTTCAAAGATGTTGTTCAGCAGTTCTTGGATGGACCTGATGGTCCAATCCTGCGTGAAGCCATTGGTGAACGTCTCGTCACAATGGACGACCCGTTTGATATTTGGAAGGGTTGGAAGGACGCAAGTTCTGCTACCAAGCAGGGAAGCAAGTTTGATGCCCGTATTGCTAGCAACAACTGGTACGAAACAAAGGTTAAGCCTTGGTTTGAGGCTACATTCCCAGACCAACCGGTAAGTAAGAAGGCTGCTTCGGACAAACTGAAGGCTTTGTACCCGTCCACCTCTAAGGCTGCTGGAAGAAATGTACGTTCAGCATTCTCTGATGACGCCACACCAAGCATGGTTAGCGCTTGGTTTGATGACATTCTTGGTGGTGAAGTAAAAGTTGGCACCACTCCCATGAACCGCATGGATGTTGGTCGCACTTTGAGCGAACCAATAAAGATTAAAAAAGAAGGTTTGCTTTCTATTAAAACAAAGAAAGATAGACAATTTCAACGGATGCTTGAAACAATGCTTGACCCCAATATCAACATTGGAGTATTCCTAAATGACCCAACACTTGCACAGTCCACGCCATCGCTCTATGCAAGAATGTTGAACAACCATGCTGATGAATTGCAAGCGTTGCTTGATAAGCGTCTTGCCTTGGGAGTTGAAAAGCAAGAACAAAGACTTGCAGAACAGGCTTTGGATTTCCAAATCAAGGAAGCACAGAGAAATATCCAAGGTTTGAAGCGTGGACCAAAGACACCACGTGACCAGTACCCATTGGCTGTGACTGGCGAACAGCCGAGCACTTCGGCTCGGACTGTTCTTGGCAAATATAACGAGGCGATGTCAACGCCTGATTACATGAAGGCGAGAAACGACGAAGAGATTGTCGGAGCGTTGGACCAGTTGGCTCACTTGGACCTCAGCGTTCACGCTGATGGTTTCATCCTGCGACCTGCTGTCACAGAAACACTTGAGGATGGTTCCGTAGTCACAACTGCCCCCGCTTTGTATGCGACCATTCTGAACAAGCAAACCGGTCAGCGTGAGATTATTAAGTTCAGCGAGGCTGAATGGGATTCGCTGTATGCCGGTGTTCCATCTGAGACCAAGATTAAGAAGTTGCGTAGCGACCTCACCGCATCACGTCGTGATACGGCTCGGTTGCGTCGTGAGCGTGAGGAATTGCTTGCTCGTCGCAAGACCCTACAGGATACGTATGACAGCATTGTGCGTTCAAGAGCGGGCACAGAGGTTGCGCTTAGCCCTGCTGCTGAGAAGAAGTTTGCTAAGGCTGTTGGTGATGTTGATAAGCGTGTCAAGTTCCTTAGTGAGCAGATTGACATTAATCAGAAGTTCAACGATGAGTGGTTGGCTGAACTTGAGGCTATTGCCAACCCCGAGGTTCGTGCTTCCGCTTTGGAAAAGATGCGTGTTCTTGTCAACGGTAGTGGTGACCAGCCTGCTTTCTTCACAAAGGAAGAAATCAGTCGGTTTATCAATTTTGATTCGGCAACACAGAAGGCGTTGAAGGATGCTCAGGGCAGGAATGCTGGTCAGTTCTTGGGTGGTCGTCAACTTGGTAGCCGATATGTTCGTGGTGTTGGTGGCGATGTTGCTAACCGCAAGTTGCGTCTACAGCAGGCATGGCAGGCTACACCTGAGTACAGGTATTTGAACGATGTTGTCAAGCCGTTGGAGAATGACGCTCACGTTATCATGTATCAGCAGTACGCAAACAATATTCCGTTGTTGCGTCAGCAGATTGCTGCAGCACGGGCAAAGGCTGACCAGATTGATACTAGGTCTAAAAATATTGTTTCTAAGATTTTTGGTGGAGAAGTTACTACAAGAGTATTTGGTGAAGACCAAATTACAAATGTAGTTGGCGAGTATGAGCGTGCTCTTGGAACTCTTGAACGTGGAATTGAATCTGCTCGGGGGGCTGGCATCGATGTTGCGCCAATTGTTGGAGAGTTTGGTGGTGAACTTGGTCAGGGTGACATTATTGGTGAGTTGAGGCGTATTGCTGGTGGTCTAGAAACAGCACGTCCTGCTGGTTCACGTATACAAATGGATGATACCGCTAGGTTGGCTGCTGAAGGCGAGCGTGCAGCGCTGGGCGCACAGCGTGAGCAGGATATCGCCAACGCCCTTGAGGCGTTGTCTCAGGCTGGCACAGCGGGGCGTGAACTTGGTGCTGGTCGTGCTATGGCACGTGAGGCTGCAGGGAAACTTGAGTTCGCTAGGAAGGTTCGTGCTTCTCTGGAGACCTTCTTGCAAACAGAGCGTGAGGATTTGCGTCTACAAATCCCTGAGTTGCGCCGAGCATACGATGAGGCGTTGGTAAACCAAGGCGCTGAGGAGTTCAGCATCATTGCGACATATGGCTCCCCAGAAGAACTCAACAGGGTTATTGCTGAAGGTCAACCAGTTGTGGACGCATTGCAGTCCGAGGTTGATTCGTTGAATCGTTTGGTTGCCGACTTGCCGAAGATTGCACAGAAGGCATCTGGCAAGAACCTGAAGAGCGCAGAAAAGATTCGGGAGTTCAACGAGGAAGTTCAGAAGTGGATATTCCAAAACCAAGATGCCCTGCGTGTGCTCGCAGAGAACCCGGATGACCCTGTGGCTAAGGCTTGGGCTGCTGCTTCTGTTGCTGAGTCTCGTTTCTTGAAGGCTCAACTTGCACGCAGCAAAGCCGATGAGGCTTTGTCTGCTGCTAAGGCGGGCACAATTCAGGAGAAGGTCATCAAGCCTTGGCAACAGTCATATGAGAAGTTGGCTAAGAAGTTTGCTGAAGAACAGGGCATTGAGTACAAGAAGTTGATTTCGTTGCGCGAGTTTGATTTGCCCAGTTACGGCATCGAGCCTGAGGTCTACAGGTTCTTGAAGAATGCTGAGCGCATTCAGACACCAAAGATTGCTAGAGAGTTGTCTAACTTCTTGGGCGGATACACACGGTTCTTCAAGGCTTACGCTACGCTCAGCCCGGGTTTCCATGTGCGTAACGCAATGAGCAACACTTTTATGATTTTTGCTGGTGGTGCAGATGTGCGCAACATGTTTGATGGTTTGAAGTTGTATAAGTCAATGGTTGACGCTTTGGCTAATGGCAGAACAATTGATGAGTGGGTTTCCACTTTGCCGAAGAATGTTCAGCCACGTGCTGACGTTGCAGCCCGTGTCACGATGGCTATGGGTGGCGGTCAGATTACCGAGGCGTTGGCTGGGTTGCCAACTGGCGGTGGACGCCTGACTGACAACATCGCTTTGCGTGCTTCACGCAAGGTTGGTAAGAACGTGGAAGGTTCCGGTCACTTCATGATGGCGTATGACTCAGCCGTCAAGGACATGGATTTCAACACGGCGTTTGCAAGGACAAAGCGGTTCCTGTTCGACTACGGCGACCCGACACAGTTGGACTTGACTGTGCGTACCATCATTCCTTTCTGGACGTGGATGAGTCGCAACCTGCCGTTGCAGGTTGTGAACCAGTGGTCAAATCCGAAGGCTTACGTTGCGTACAAGCGGTTTGCTAACAACATGGAGAACAGGGAAGACGACACAGTTATCCCGGGTTATATTCGTGAGCAGGGTGGAATCAACCTTGGTGGTGGAATGATTCTTTCACCAGACTTTGGTTTCAACCGTTTGGAACAGACGATTCGTGAACTCAACCAACCTAGAAGGTTGGCTTCGTATGTGAACCCTGCTTTGCGTGTTCCGTTTGAGTTGATGGGTAACACGAAGTTGTATTCGGGTCAGCAGTTCCGTGACAAATACATCCCAGTTGAGGGAATGTTCAAGGCTTTGATTCCGGTGCTGGCTGCTTCTGGTCAGTTGGAGTACAACTCGCAGGGTCAGCCGATGATGACAGAGAAAGCGATGTATGGTTTGATGAATCTGGTTCCACCGATTTCGGCAGCGGAACGTCTGTTCCCGTCAACCGAGCAGTACCAGCGTGGGCATTCATCTCGGGTGGCTTCTTGGTTTGGTTTGCCGTTGCGTGAACTGCCACCAGAAGCACAAGGTGACGAGTTGGCTCGTAGAACAAGGGAGTTGGCAGCACTTCGTGCTAAGCAACGAGCGATTGAGGAGGGGAAATGACGGTCAATAAGACTGACTACTACAACTGGCAGAAAGCAACACCGTTGGACAAGCAACGGTTCAAGTCTGCGTCACCGAACTTGGTGGCGTTGAACGATTACTTGGTCAAGCGTTTCGGTGGCACCAACTTGGGTATCTACAATCGGCGTGAGGTGCGCTCCGGTGGTGCGCCCTCATCGCACTCGTTTGGTGCAGCGCTGGATTACAGGTACGACTCACGCAATGAGGCGACGAAGCACATCCTGCCGTGGCTGGTGAAGAACTCTAAGGAGTTGGGAATCCAAATCATTCAGGATTATGTGGGCTGTGCCATCTGGTCGCCACACAAGGGATGGCGTATTGTTGGCAAGGACGGAGAGTTTGGTCAGCCGTGGGCGACATGGTTCCACATTGAAACCACAAAGACCGATTGGAAGAACGGTACCCGCATTGAATCTAGGGGGATTGTACTACCGTAGTGAACGGCGACCCTGTGTATGGGTCAAACTTCCCTGCTATTGAGAGCGCTTTTGTGACAATACGTTTTCCAGTAGCGATGTCAACTGACCGATTTCCAAGTAGAGCGTTGAGTGCTCCGAGTGCGTATGGTGCACCGGTTCCCACGGCGTAGATTCCGTTGCTGTCTGAGGTCCATCCGTAGTCAGATTCGATGACATAAATGATGCCGTGTATCGCAACAACGATTGTTGAATTCTGTTGCGCAAGGTGTTCTTTCTCTTCGTTGTCGGGCATCGCATACCCTTGAGTCTCAAAACACTCCCGCAGTGCGGGCACAAACTTGTTCGTGATAAACGCATCTAGTCTTTTTCCTTTTGCTGTCGCTGGTGGTGTTGGTGGTGTGAACGCATGATGGAGAATGTTGATGGCTCGCACGTCGCCGGCTGCGCCTAAGACGTACTTGCCATTCGTGCCAAGTTTGGATGAGCCTGCACCTAGCGTTGTGATTTGGTACGCCATACCAGAGGAGTCAAACGAGGAGATGCGTGAGTCGGTTCCCAGCAGGGCGTATCCGTCTCCTTGGATTGCAACGATGGTTGTCATTGGTCTTCGTAAGGGTCAATGTCGGATTCGGCTAGGGCTTCTTCCATTGTGCCAAGTAGGGCGAGCACAAGGTTGATGGCAAGTAGCCACGATTCTCTTTCGCCTCGTTGCATACCGTGCAGACTGCGAACGGTTTTAATCATGTCTTCTTCGTACATCATGAGGGTCATCTCGTAGAACGTATCGTGACCTTTCACGATGCGTTCTGATTTAGCCTGTAACTGTTCCACATCTTCCGGTGGAATCAGGTTCTTAATCCATTCGTTTGGGTCGCTCATTGTGTACCACCAAGTAGTCGTTCGGTATGCCGTTAACGGTGACACCGGAACCAATCTCCACGATGTCATACCATGCTTCTAGAACTCGCTTGAGTTCCCGAACATCCACCGGCTCCGCAAAGGCGACGGTGAACTGTCGGGTTTTCACTGCGAATCTTCTTCTCCCATTTGACGCTCAATCTCACGGGAGACAAGGACGATTTCTTCAACGGCTGCGGGACCGAACTTGCTTTCAAGATAGTGGATGATTGCGAACACATTTGCGACCAACCATTGAAAGTTGATAACGCCTTCTTCTTGAGGCTCTGTTGATTCTGGTGTGTCAGACATAGGTATCTCCTAGTTGTAGTTGAAATGACCCCTCGTTGAACATTAAGGCTATAACACAGTAGCCAACAATGTCTTTGAGTGTGTCAACGATTGATTCGTTTTTTGCTTCGGTGCCTCGTGCCAGCAGATTTGCGTAGCGTTCTACTTTGTCGGACATGCGAACGACGATGCCGAACATTCCGAAGGCGTTGATGTTGCCGTGACCGTAGTCGTGTTGCTTGGAGCACAGCAGGGTTGTCATCTGTCCCGAGTCCCATTCATCAAGTCTGCGTAGTTCACGAACGGTTGCTTCCGCAACCATTATGAACAAGCGCTGTGATGGTTCGTCGTCGTTCACAACGCAGTCTCTCATCATGTCTCGCCAGTTAGCCAGAGACCCAGCCAAGTTTGTTGAGACGAGTTTGTCACCCTTGAACGAGGTTGCCCATTGTCCTGCTGCTTGTTCCCATGTGTCTGCCATTTGTACTCGCTTTCGTATGTCTGGGTCGGCTTGCATTTTCGCTTTGAGTTTATCAAACGCTTGGTTTCTTAAGCGCCACACATGCGTTTTGGTGATGCCAAGTTGGTCAGCAATTTGCTGAAGGCTGAGACGCTCTGTCATGCAGGCGTTAATAATCCACAGGTCTCGTGGTTCTAGTTCGTCAACATACTGGGCGACCACATCACGGAGAGCGTTTAGGTCATCGTTGACTTCTCGTGGTTCTTCAAGCGGTGTTGATTCCATCAGCGCTTGATACTCGTTGAATGGCAGTCGTGCATCAACGGTGTTCCACAGACCGTTGATGTCACTCATCGTAATCAGCGCTCACCATCATCTCCATAACATCTGACGGTTCCAAGATGTACCCCCTTGCTGGATTGTCTGAGTTCTTTGCGAAGTCACGCATCTCGAGACGCTTGGAGTTCTTCTTGATGAACTTCTTCAAGCGACGTACCGGCACGATTACGAATGTGCCATCGTTGCGGTCAAGGGTGAACACATACACCCACCACTTTGCTTTGGTGACGACGATGCCCGAGTCTTTCCACATCTGCTCACCGTTGTCATCAACGGCTCGCCGTGGATTCTGCATCACTTCCACAGCCATGCGTCCGTTGCGATAGCGGTCTGTCTTTACTTCAAAGGCACCGTCATCCAGAACTTTGAGAAACGAATTGACAAGTTTCTCGCCTTGCTTGCCGAACGCTAGGTCTCGTCGAAAGTTGAATCGTTGTGCAGGAATGTCCCAGTCCGACCTGCTCATTTGCGTACCCTCAGTTCTCGTACTTGTTTGTCGTCCACATAGGCAACACCGTTCAATCCGTCAAGGATTGATTTTGCGTAGTTGTCCACATCGCCCCGAAGTGTGGGTGTGTCTTGGTCGGTTTCTTTGATTGTGATTTTCACTTTGTCTTTGCTGAGAAGAATGTCAACAGCGACCGGTCCTTCAAAGCGTGGACCTAGGTAGGCATCTGCGATTGCTCGCTCGTATTCCAAAGTTGTTTTGGGTGTGAAGACACGCCCACGGCGTGTCATTCGTGGACGTGCTTTTACTTTTGGTCTGATTTTGACGGTGACGGTGTATTTCTTATTCATTGAAGACTTTCTGAACTATGTTGGCAATCTCCTTGTCACCATCTGGTCGGAGATAGAACTTTCCCCAGCGTTCGTCTGCTGAGCGAACAAGCGAGAACACTTCATCCGGTTGGAAGTTGTCCTCTTTCAGACGATAAGCCATTCGTATGAGAGTACCAGAACGGTCACTTCCTTCAAGCGGACCGTCACGCCACATGAGAAACGGGATGGCGCTAGCACGACGCAACAACAACTTCACATCATGACTGACTTCGGAGATTCTGATTTGTTGCACAGGTGGAAGACGGAACAAGTCTGCAATGTCTTGCAGTTCTTCACGGTTGTTTCTGTTGATAATCGCAAGGTCAATGAACCGTTCCAGTTCCAACGGCTTGTCGTCATCGTCCATCACATATCTGTTCTCCGGTATGCCTGCGTACCCTTTCGGGTACGGCAGGCGCACGTAGTTGCCGAAGCCCGAGCCGGGGTCTTCCTGTTTGGGGTTGACCTCTTTCGCTGGGTAGTTGATGGCTTGATGTGCTGACAGCAACGCTCGTCGCATTGTGCTCGCTGGCACAAGCGTATTGGCGAACACCCAGACGTGGTAGCCCTTGCGTGTGCGTTCAACCCAAGACACGATGTTCTTCATTGACAACGCCATCTGCAGGTTTCGTGCAGCGTCTAGGTCGTCAACATCAATGTCCGTGCATCCCCACACACAACCCCAGCCACCTTCAAACGGTACGAGTGGGTACACGCCGATGAGTTCGGAGCCATTCAGGTGTGATTCAAACACTTGAGGTGTCAATGGTCTGCGTACACAGACACCTTCCCAACCGCCGTATGCGTCACCACGCCCACGAAACAACTGGATGAAGTCTTCTAGAAGATTTCTTGTTGTTTCCATTGTGCGCCCATGAGGTACTGGTCGGGCAGTTCGTCGTTTCGCAACTGCCACAACTTGCCGGTCTTAATGTTCAACTCAAAGTCCACATCGTCAACGAGCATTCCAGCAGGACGCTTGTTCTTCAGCAGGCTGAGAGTGATGGTGTATTCGTGGATACGCAACCAGTACTGCAGTTCCTCAAGTCGTTCCTGCGCACGCTCGTTGTGTGAGCGGTCAAGTTTCTCTTTGAGTTCCTGAATCTCGGATGCAATCTCATACTTCTTGCGTCGTACACCAATGATGGATGTTGCTTGTTGCTCACCGCCGTATGCACCGGATGAGATGGTCAACTTGCGACCCTCCGCACCGGAGGTGCGTGAGGTTTGGTGCAACACCAGCAACGGGATGTCGTGCCGGCGACCGAAACTCTTGAGGAAGCCAGCCTTCTCAGGGACTTGCTCACCGGCTTCTACGAGTTCCAAGTAGTCAACAACAACGAGGTCGGGCTTGTCACCCCACACATCGCACAGTTCTGCGTAAGCCCGTTCCATGTCAGATGGAACAAGAGGCTGGTCGAACACGGCGAGGTTCGGAAATGATTCTTCAGCGGTTGACCTGAGAAGGTCAATGGCTTGCTTGTCATCGTCGGCTACACGCTGTTCCAGTTCTCGTGCATCAATGTTGTGATGCATACATGTCAGTTTGGTGAGGACGAGAGTCTTCGGTTCATCAGGAATGAACAACGCAACTTTCTTGTCACGGTTGTTGTCCAATGCGTGCAACAGCACGAGCGTCTTACCGCCGTGACTGTAGCCCAACATCATTGACAGTTCACCGTTTGCGATGCCTCGCATCTCGTTGTCAATCGGTTCAATCCCAAGGTAGATGCGCTGGTTAGGGTTCTGCGCCCAACGCACGAATGAATGTGCTGCTTCGCTGAGTGGCTTGTACAAGCGGTACTCCCTAGGAATGGCGAGAGCGGAACCTTCCGGTTCCGCCCCCACCGATTCCCACCCTGAAGCAATCTGTTCAGGGGTAAGTCTCACTTGCGACCCTTCGGTTCCCAGTAAGCCTTCTCCTTGTCATTCACAGCCTTGAACCAAGGGCGACGTGGGTTCTCTGCAAGACCATCACGGTTGTCGTACACCTCGGTCACACCGTCTGCCTGACAAGCAGCGATGAGCCACTCGGGGAGCGGTCCGTGTTGCTTGCCACGAATCTTGACGCCGAACTCAGCCTTGGTGCCAAATGCTGATTCCAACATCTCAACTGGTGTGGTGTTAGTCATGGTTGTGGTTGTGGTGTCACCGAAGATTGCGTCAATCAGAAGGTCTTTCACCTCTGCGAATTTGAGCGCATAGTCTTCAATGCTGATGTTGTTGATAGCAAGTTCGCTGGCAATCTTTGCCGAAACTTGCGTGACGATGGACATATCCTTATCCATTGTTTTCCTCCTGTGGAGTGTTGTCTTGCTCACTTACATGAGCACCTTTGCAGATTGACCAGAACGAGCACCACTTCGATGAGCAGAGATTGTTCTGGTCGTTTGCCAACCACGGCATGTCAACGCTGGTACGCAATGCTTGCGTCACGATGTTCTCAACCTGTCGTTGAATCCATTGTGCATGGGCTTGTGTGCGCACAACCTTGACAATCTGACCCACACTCTTTGAGGTGCGTGTCATGACGCCGTAGTTGAACTGGACTGGATAATCGCTCCAGCCCTCTTTTACAACAGCATGGGCGTACACACTCGCTTGAATGCTCTGCTTCTGCTTGTCGTTCTGTGAATACTTTCGGGCTGCTGTCTTCCAGTCCCAGATGACACCGCTTGGTGTCACATAGTCCATCGTTCCGTTGAACAGAATCTTGACTGGCTTCCCGTTGTATTGGAATACACCATCGAGCGTGCTGAGTTCGTGAGTGAATGTGTGTTCAACACGACCGCCAAGTTCAACACTTGGCAGAATGTCACGCCTGAATGAATCAACCATCAACAAACCAAACTCACGCATCTCGTTGACGCTTGACATGGAGTTGAACTTGAACGGTTCTTCTTTCACTAGGTCATCTAGTGCAAGCACGAACTCTTCGTTCATGTATGTCACCTCGGTTGTTCCGGTGAGTATCTTCTCAATCGCCGTGTGAACAGCGGTGCCAAGCACCGTTGCGTCACTTGATGAACGCCATGTCGGCAACATGATTGCGAGGCGTGACCGCTCAGGGCAAATCATCGCATCGTTCAACCATGACTGGCGAACATACACATTCACCACATCGTCTTTCTCGTCAATCTTCATAGTAGTACTCTCCGCACTCTTTCATTCTGCGTCGTAGTTTTGAAACATACGACTTGTGTATTTCCACATTGTGTTCTTCCATCATCAAGCGCACTATCGGTGTTGGCTCGTAGCCTTCCCGTATTCTGTCCTTGAGCCAGATGAACTGACCGTCAGTCAGTTTAACATTTCCCTTACGGGTCATGAAGGAACCATCTGCTGACTTCTCAATCTTGTTGCGTGACAGCAACATTTGAATCCGACGCTCATCTTGAATGAGTCGCATTCCCTTGTCCCATTCGGTCAAGAAACGAGCGAACTCTTCTCGTGTGTACGGTGGTGAGAAATCAATCAGCCTCGCTACAAACTCTCCGTGTTGAAGGTCTGAAGGAACGGTGGTTTTGATTGGAACTGGGTTCTTTACAACTACATCGCAAAGGCAATGCTCGTTATGGCTGCGAACCCCACAGCCGGTTTTTCTCCTTGTCATACGCTTTCCTGTGTACGCAAGCGCACCGCACCCTGAGGTGCGGAGCGCAACTGGTCTGGTGCCCCCACCCCCTGTAGTCCCCCTCCCCCGTCCTGCGACAGGGGAGCATAGCAACAAGGGGTGGAGAGAATGTCAACGCTTGTTGACCGGCACCATCTGTACGGGGTGATTGCCCTTGTGATTTGTGCAGGTTGGTGACACAACCAACCGCACATACACGACGGTCTCTTGACCGCACCTAGGACACCGCCAGCGCTCTTGTAAGGCTCTCATACGCCTTTACCCCACGCATCCTTCACCGGAGGGTCTAGGTACTCACGATTGCGAATACAGCCCCAGCCACGATACCCAGCAGGGTAACGGAACTTGCCAGACGGTCTTGTCCAGCCACGAATTGCGATGCGGTTAGCCACGATGATTTGATGGCGTCGGCTAGCGAGCGAGGGGTGAGGGGCGAATTCGCCACCACCCCAAGCAAGCCATGTCTTGTCAAAGATGCCGAGACCACCAGCCCATCTGCCTTTGTCCTGCCAGTTGCTAGCGGTTTCGCATTGGGCAACCTTGTCCCAATACTCGTCGGCTGGCACAGGCAGTTGCTTGAACCATTCCGGTGACCATTTCTCAGGCTTCGGTTGTGGTTCAGGTTTCTCATACAGAAACACAGCAGAGGTAAGGCGTGTGATTTGGTCGGGCGGGGCTTGCGCCACTACTGGACTGACTACGCCAGTCAGCATCAGTAGAGCGCACGCTACCGCCTTGTACTTCAGGAGTCTTCTCCGCTCAAAGCGCAAGCAAGAACAGACTCACATTCGGCTTTCGCACGAAAGAGAAGCAAGTATTCACTTGCAATGTCGTCTGCTTTGCTATTGGCTCCAAGCCGTTGCACCTTCTTGGCAAGTTGGTCTGCGCCGATAGACAATGATTTGACTACGGCACGTAACTCTTGCAAGGTAAGTGAAACCTCGAGAGTCGGTTCGTATTTGTTGTTCATGATGCTTCCTGTTCTGATGTTTCTGTGAAGATAAGGTCAAGGTATTTCTTGACTGCATCTCTGTCCCATACAGAGTAGTTCGTGTTGCCAAATACAGACGGGTACAAACCAAGTTTGTGAACCATCATTGACTCACTAATACACTCAAATGTCACATTGCAGAAATCGTAGGAAATGTTCAGTTTCCAATAGCGACTTCCGTCACATGGCTCCATTTCTAGGGCAGAAACAAGCATGCCTCTACCTAGGTCTGTGTCTAGAAAGATTTGCTCTTTCATCAGAACACCACCCGTGAGTTGCCGTTCTGGTCAACGCCGATGGTCGCAGCAGACTGCTCCACATCAACACCATCTTCCATCTCCGCCTCAACACACTTGGCAATCCTGTCATAGACAGTCTTGATTATTGAATGTTGCACATCTTGGATACCGCCAGACTTGGCAAAGATTGTTGCAAGCCAGCGAGCCGTGATTGTCGGCAACTCTGTAGTAGGACTGCCGTTCTCGTCACGAACATACTTGCCATTGCTATTCCAGCCATCAACCAAGTCATCAAGACCGATACGACGCCCAATCGTGTAGGCGCTGTTGCTTCTTGTGCCTACATTCCTGTACTTGCGAGACACCCATTGGTCTTGCTTATTCCATTCCACTAGGCGGTCTTGGAACTGTTCATGAACAGCACGCATCGCTTCGTAGATGAAGTTCTCAGCGTCGTTGCCTGCTTGCCAATTTGTGTCGGCTTTGACAACAATTCTGATACTTGTGTCAACGACCCATGTCTTGAGTTCGTTGGTTGGTTCTTGTTCTGTAGTCATTGTGGACTCTCTTTCTTGTGTTGGTGTTACTGTAATTAGTGTGTTATACGGTTGTATAATTTCGTTATCAGACGGCACGGCTGTATCCAAACTCTAGGTCATCTTCGTCGTCCCACTTGGGCAGATAACAACCATGCGTGGAAGACCACACATAGTCTTGTGGTTCGTATGAACGCATCTCGTCAGGAAAACAATCACAGTCACCGGACAAAGCGCTCATCTCGCAGTAGTAACAAGTGAAACACTTAGGACACGAAAGCGTATCGTCAATGTTGTACTCGTCTACCTGCTCAACATGACCGCAAAAGTTGCATGACCATTCCTCGTGGAAATGGTATGTCTGCTCAGGTTCTGTCTTGCTGACAGTCTTGGTTGACGGTTGCCAACCAGACGCATACATGCCGTAACCCACATTTGAGTATGTGCGTGTCCACTTGTATGAACTGTTAGACCACCACACACCATTGACCCAATGACCTAGGTTCTCGTTGATGATGTAGTACGGGTTCTTGTTGTTCTTGTTGGCTGTCAAGATGACCAACTTGGAACCCTCAGCAAACTTGGAAATCTTCTTCCGCATTTTCTTAGAGTCCAAGATGGGTGTGCCACCGCTTGCAGGCAGAATGTCTTCGGCAAAGACACGAGTGTCAGAGCGACCATTCTGTTCTTCTAACGGCAACATACCGTTGTGAGCAAGCACAGAGTGCTTGTCACGACCAATCTGGAACGGGTGACAGTTAGCCTTGTTCGTGCCACCATGCGTAGTGATACGAGAGTGGAACAAAGCAGGACCGCTATGCTTGTTGCGTTGCTTCATGAACTCATCAAGCACCTGCTCAAACACCATGCCGTGACCACGAAGAACCGTAGACCCAGCATGTATAGCCCAACCGAAACCGTCGGGATTGTTGTCGGCACCGACACGCAAATCTGTATCGCTTGCGGTGGTTCCTTCTTGCATGAATGTAAGTAGACACATTGTCATACCCCTTTCTCTGTTGCGTATTCGCTGAATGTTGTGTAGCCCTCGTCAGTAGCGAACTGACGGAACTTGTCCCAACTGTAGGACTGTTTGATGTTGCCCTTGTACACCATGTTGCGTGCAAAGCGACACGCTGCATCGACGGCTTCGATGCGAGCGTTGAGCGACCTTGCGTTGAGCGTACCCTTAAAGAACCGCAACTCAATAGTTGAGTGGTTCTGCAAGTTGAGCGCAACATAGCGGTCAAAGTTGGCAGACTGACCGATACGACCATGAGTGGTGATGTACCTGATGTAGTCCATCATGTTCTCACGCTCTTGGTCAGACCAGCGTGCGTAGGTTGACTCGCTACGACCAGCAATCTTGCGCCATTGCTCATTGTTCGCATGGAACAACGCCATGAAGCGATACATGCTGGTGATGTTCTTCTGGAAATACTTGCGACCCACATGAATGTGAAGACCGCAAGTGTTCGTGTTGGAAGAACGCATGCCCATGTTTGCCAACTCACGAAGACGAGTTGTATCAACACGCTCACGCCAGTAATCAAGCGTAAATGGGTGAGTCACAATCTCGTAACCGTTGTTGAGTGAACCGTCGCTCTTGAGATACGCAAGACTGCCAAAGATTTCTTGGGCAAGACGAGCGCCATCGTAACGGTCACAATGAACAGCCTCTGTCTCTAACTCAATACCAAGCGTCGGCTTGTCAACCGAACTAGGCATGGCGTTAGCGTTAGACAAGATGACTTTCTTGCCGTGACGAGTGGACACAAAGTGGAACTCTGCACGAGGCTTGTAACAATAACCCTTGATGAGACCTTCGTCTTCATCTTCTTCTGGGTCATCTTCGCACCGGTAACAACCGTTGCTGTCGGAGTAGTGATAGTCGTGCCGTGAGCAATAACTCACACGCCTATCCCAACAACTCTCGCACCAATAATCATCGCTGTCATCTAGCCAACGACAATCCTCGGTGAAGAACTGTTCCTCACAGTAACAACAAATAGTTGTGTACTCTGCAACACAGTCGTCACAGATGGTGCTGCTTTGTATCTCAAACGATGGTTGATACTCATGTTCGTCTGACTCGTCCGTGTCATTGACAAGGAACTCGTTACAACATGAGTCACACGACCATGTTTCTGGTGGTTCTGCTTCGTTGTTGATTTCTTCTGGTGTTTCGTTTATGTCAGTCATGACATTTCCTTTCTGTTGTTTGTTGTGTTTGTGTTTCTGTTATACATCTGTATAACGAGATTTGTTGGTTCATTTGTCTGCAAACCACATCATGATGAAAGCCAGCATAATCAGCCAGCCCACAATCAAGTATGTCATCATTCCTCACCCCCCATCTCCGCTATTGTGTCGTGAACCCAGCGTATGCAATAACCGTAGGTACCTAAGGCACCGGCTACCACATCGTCGTTGCGAAACAATGTGCATTGCCATTCGCCATGTCGCATGATGTCATCTGTTTCGGTATGGCGGTACGCCGGTTCCGGAACGATGACATAAGTGAACTCACCTAGTTGTTGGTAACTCATGTCATGCCAACCTTTCTTTACACCAGTCGCACTTGCGACCCTCGTACAACAGCGTGTCGCCTTCGTACAAATCTTCTGATGAGATGACTTGACTACGACCATGAGACAGACAGTATGTGTACCGCCCGTTCTTCCACGCTTTCGGTTCTTTCTCGTTACTCACCTGTTTCCTCTTTCTGTTCTATCTCCTCAGCAATGTTGAGAAGAAAATCTATGTACGCAAGCAAACAAACATACGACGCATTAAACTCATCGTAATGTTCTTCTTCATCTTCGTAAATATGCGACTGTTCTGGTTCACCTAACCATTTGTCAAATGCTAGATACCACTCGTCACTAAAGCGAAACTCGCCCCAATAGTTCTTCATTGTGGCAACTCCTCAAAGTATTTCTTTGCTCGCACAATTGCTTGCATGACTATCTCTCCTTCTGTTGCATCTTGCAACAAGTGGTATCTGACTTTTCCTTTGGGTTCTAACTGAATGATGTCATCTGAATTGGCAGAGTCAAACCATTCACGCAGAGGAACAAGACAAATGCCCATGAAACTGTTACTGCTACGAGCAACAAGAGCCATCTCCTTTCCCGTTATGTATGAGTCATCATCTGACGATGTTTCCACAATGGACAACCAGTAGTTATCGCTACCGATGTTGATAGTGATGTGGTCACGCTTGATTTCCATTACTTCACCTCATCTGCGTATACAGGCGAAAGCAACAAGCCTTCACTCTCGTACATGTTAAGCAACGCTGTTCGCTCGCATGGAATGAAATCACATTCCTGCACCCAGTTTGTACCCGCAATGCCAGATGAGAAAGCACGATAGCCAACTACTTGTCGCCCATTGCGACGGTAGTAATCCATCATCTCCAAAGCGGTAGGCAACGCCGGACGCTTGCTGTTATCTGTTCTTGTTTCTGTTGATGTATCCATTTATGTTTCCTTTATTTGTATTTGGCTAGCCGTTGTGATTAGCCACCACTACCCACCGCTATACAACTGTATAACGGTGAGCAGTAATAGACAATCAGACTCAGTAAGTCTGGTGCCATTCTCCTTCCTCGTCTTGCCAATCGTAAATGAAACCATCACGCTTGTCACGCATAATGTCCCACTTCATAGTTGCCCATGCAGAAACAACCACAACAACCGACACAAGACCAATCGTTGCGAGAATGTCACGAATAACCATTTCCATGACCAACCTCACTTAGCCTTGCGAGCGTTGGCGAGCAAGTAGCGAGCGTATTCCTCGATTTGGCTCGGTGACATTTCGTTGCGGAGACGACGCAAGTCGTTCTCTGCACGCTTAGTTGGCGTTGCCTTCTTGTTTCGCTTGTTGCCATTGTCATCGTTGTACGACGCTTTCGTCGTGCGAAGATGAGACATGGACTTAAACTCAGAACGCTTGTAGCCCATTTCGTTAGCCCACTTGACATAGCCAACCATCTGACCAATCGTGTTCTCTGACCAATCATCATTGACTGACGCTTTAGCGTATTCGCTAACTGTCTCTGCACCAGAGACAACGAAGTCTGCATAAGCGTTCCACCAGCCTTCTAACGCTGTAAGTGAGCCAGCGTTAATAAGCCCGATGATGTTCTTGCTCGTGAAGTTTGACTTCACCTTCTTGCTAGTAGCCATTGTGTTTTCCTTTTGTGTTTCACGCTCTTGCGTGATGGATAGTCATTGTGACTAACCACAACCGCCCACCGTTATACAACCGTATAACGATGAGCGACAGTCGCTATTCACGAACAACGCTTACGCATCTCCCTCTCTATGTCCTTCACTTCCCAATAAGTCATGCGAGTGTGTCCACCGTCGAACCCCTCGCAAGTGACATCGAGCAAGTAATCCAAATAATCAACTCTCTTTCGTCGTTCATTCACAAGTGTTCGGAATGACCACGAACGCAGTTCGCTTGAGCGTGTAAATGTTCTCATCACGACCACGCCAACAGATTTGCAATTTCGTGTGCAAGCGTTACACGAATAGAGCAAGTGTCGCACCAGTACCAACTACAGCCAATTTCTTCGTACTTGCATTTGTGGAACTTGTCAATGAGTGCAAGGCGCTCATTAAGAACACGATTACGCTCACGCAACCGCTGTTCTCTTTCTTCTTTCGGTGACATTGGATAGGTTCTCTTTCTCTTGGTGCAGGATTTCGTTCCTGCAGAGCGCCCCATTGTTGGAACTCTCGCCCTTGTTCTGGCGGGCTTTCAGCCGGTTCATGTTGCCCGTGTTCATTGGCTCAAATGCGTGCGTTTGCGTGCACAAGCGCAACCCCCTAGGGGGCGCACGACCCCCCCGTACCCCCAAACATCAAAGGGACTCATTTGAGCCAGAGCGAGGCAGGTCTGCGGATAGGGGTACCTTGGTGCGGTTTGGAGTCCCGGACGTCTTAGAACGCATTGTGGTGCGTCTGAGGGGGTGTTATTCGTCGTCTTCGTCTTCCCCGCAAACGCTTATTGGGGGCGGGTTTTCGCAGGGACAGATAGGGGATGGGTGGCCCTTGATTTTCATGGGACTCCGGTTCTGTTTATGAACCTTTTACCCACTTGCGGTTTTTGGGTTGGGCTGTTTTGCTGGGGGACCACTTCACACGGTCTGCCCAGTAGGCAGCGGACATTGGTCCTTTGGAGATGTTCTTAGCGTGGCGTGATTTAAAGGCTTCTCGTTGACCGGCTGTCTGGTTGGTTTTAACGCCTTGCTGCCCGAAGCGGATGGTTTTGACTTGCCCGCCTGATTTGGCTACGACAATGTGGGACTTGGTGGGATGTCCGGGTGTGCGCTTTGGCTTGTTGTATCCGCTCACACCTGCACGTGCTAGCCGTGGGTCTTTTTTTGCAGCCATCATTTAGCCTTTCTTGCTCGTCTACCTGCCGCTTTGGCGGCTGGGGTGTTGGGTACGAATTGTTTGCCTGCCTTTGTGCCACGGCGCTTCTTGTCGCTGGTGGCTTTATACTCGGCAGCACTGAGGGAGCGGATTGCCTTCTTGGGCAGATACCGCTCACCGGTTGCTTTTGGTCCCTGTGTGGATGGTTTACCTGACTTGGTACCCCAGTCTTCTTTGGTCCATTTGCTCAGGTTCTTTTGGTTGCTGGTTTTAGCCCCGGTGTATCCGCCTCCAGCCTTCTCGTAGCGTTGTGCTACAAGTTGGGCTTTACGGGCTGACCATTGCCCGGGACGGCCACCTTTGCTGCCAGCCATCACTTCGTTTTTAATGCGATTCCTAAGAGAAGGTTTTGTGTATCCCATTAGTCAAGCACCATGCAACCGCACCGGCAGGGGCGGTTACTTGCCTTTGCGCTTCTTCGCAGTCGCTTTGCGTTGCTCTGAAAGAGCAATCGCAATTGCCTGCTTGCGTGACTTAACAACAGGTCCACCTTTGCCAGAGTGGAGTGTGCCGGTCTTGTACTCACGCATCACCTTCTGAACTTTGGTCTTTTTCACTTAGACTTCTTCTTTGGGGGGTAAGCCGAAGGCTTCATCCCGCCGGTCTTTGCCTTCTTAGCCTTGGCGTGTGAATCAACAGACTTGTACTTAACTGGCATGACTGCCCCTTTCATGTAACGGTTCGGGCTTCGGCTTTTTGCCTCGCCCGATGTGTACGCCTCTTGGAACCGCCGTTCCCTTAGGAACGGACGGTTTTCCCGACCCCCCCTATAATCCCCCCCACCCGTAACCTAAGAATGATTCTCATTTCACTGTGACGATTAGACCCCTAGGTATGAACGAAAATTTGGACGTTGTGCTGACCCAAGCCCAGACTGATTATCTAGAATGGTTGTGCACAGCCCCCAGCGAGCGAACGCCACCTACCAAGGTGAAGTTTGCTGACATGGTTGGAGTGGATGTCAAGACACTCCGACGCTGGGAGAAAAAGCCGGTGTTCCGTGATGAGTGGGAACGCCGTGTGAACCACATTCAGGGGTCGCCTGAGCGTACACAGCGTTTGTTGGATACCCTGTATGCCAAGGCTCTTGATGGGGATACCAAGTCTGCCCAGTTGTATCTTCAGGCTACGAACCGGATGGCTCCGCAAACTTTGGAGATTAAGTCTGATAAGTCTGCTGCCCAGTTGTCTGACACGGAGTTGGATGAGTTGATTGCTGCTATGGCTTCACGTGAGAAGCAGGCTCGGCTCAAGGTTGTGTGATGGAACTGGAGGAGTGCCCAAAGTGCGGGGAGGAGTTTCCGACCGCATGGCAGGGGTGCCCCTATTGTGACAGTGGGGAACAACCTCTCCTTAGGATGAGGGACGATTTTTAGGAGAGTCAATGGGTTTTACGAATGATGAGATGTTTCATGAGTTGGCTGCCATTTATGGCTCCAACTTGATGTTGGGTGATTTGCTTGCTAGATGGCAGGCAGATAATCCCAGTTATGTGTGGGCTACGGCTTGGCAGTGGTATATCGACAATGGTGCTGTTGGTGGAACTTTAGGTGACGCTGCGAACTATTACTGGAGCACACTTTCGGGTGGTCTTCAGTTGTTGTCGGAGGACGGAACACATATCAGGACCGAAGCCAACAAATTTATAACTACGGAGTGATTCATGGCTAATATTAAAATTTCGGAACTACCCGCAGTTACATCAATCTCCAAGGGAGACGTTGTTGCTGTTGTGCAGTCAGGAACTACAAAGAAAGCAGACTTTGACTTCTTTCTTCCTGCAGGAATTATTGTTCCATTTGCAGGCAACACCTCACCAAACGGATGGCTGCTTTGCTATGGGCAGGCTGTAAGTCGTTCTGGTTACAGTGCGTTGTTTAACGCAATTGGAACATCGCATGGTGTTGGTGACGGAAGCACGACATTTAATCTTCCAGACCTAAGAGGTCGTACCATTGCTGGCCTTGACAACATGGGTGGTTCTGCTGCAAGCAGAATCACTAGCGCTATTTCTGGTATTACGGCGACAACGCTTGGTGCTGCTGGTGGAGACCAGCGTGTACATCAACACAC
>Ga0129336_10000138_pt1 | contig 37006 bp, 34 predicted proteins | sample CPB6_02_DNA_FD_96878 | JGI IMG/M metagenome (GOLD analysis project Ga0129336, IMG submission 96878) | Freshwater to marine salinity gradient microbial communities from Chesapeake Bay, USA - CPBay_Sum_0.6_0.2_DNA | ecosystem: Environmental > Aquatic > Marine > Coastal | place: USA: Chesapeake...
CATGAATCTTGTCGGACTTCTCATCACGCCAGCAGTTGTAGGGCTTACTGTCGATGGGAATACCTTGCTATCGACATCAATCGCAATCGCTGCGGTTGTCGTTCTTGTCCTCACCTTGATCCGTAACCGCAAGCAATCAACGATGATTGGATAATTACTCACGCAATCTAGAAGATCCTGAAATTGTCTTGCACTCGAACCATCAAGTAGGAACCTGAACAAGGAGTTGAGCCTTGGCTAAGTCTTCGACGGCGACAAAGCATCGACAGCTCACCAAACTGGTGATCGTCGAGTCACCGGCAAAGGCAAAGAAGATTGCCGGTTATCTCGGCGAAGGCTATGTCGTTGAAGCCTCGATTGGTCATGTTCGGGACCTGCCACAACGGGCAGCGGATATTCCGAAGGAGTATAAGAAATTTACTTGGTCGCGCGAAGGGGTCGATATCGAGAATGAGTTCACGCCTCTCTATGTCATCAACCCGAACAAGAAAAAGAAGGTCGATGAACTCAAGGAACTCCTCAAGGATGCAGACGAACTGATCCTCGCGACAGATGAGGACCGAGAAGGCGAAGCAATTGCCTGGCATCTAATGGAGATCTTGCGACCGAAAGTCCCAGTCAAGCGGATGGTCTTCAATGAGATCACCAAAGATGCCATTCTCAAGGCCCTTGAGGAGACGCGAGATATCGATCAACGGCTTGTCGATGCTCAGGAGACTCGCCGAATTCTTGATCGTCTATTCGGTTACCGCCTCTCGCCGGTCCTTTGGAAGAAGGTCATGCCGAGGATCTCCGCAGGTCGAGTTCAATCTGTCGCTACTCGCCTTATCGTAGAGCGCGAACGTGAACGCATGAAATTCATCTCCTCCATCTGGTGGGACATAACGGCACAGTGTGAACCTGGCTTCAATGCACGGCTTCTAGAAGTGGATGGCAAACGCCTCGCCTCCACCAATGACTTTGATGATCACGGAGCCTTGAAGGAGAAGAGCGCGAACCAAATCCTCCTCCTTGATAAAAAACGAGCAACCTCAATCAAGGAAGGCCTGCAAAGTCAACCACTCGTCGTGAGGTCTCTCGAGGAGTCTCCTCGAACCGAGCGTCCAAAGCCACCTTTCACCACCTCAACGATGCAACAAGATGCAGGTTCGCGTCTTGGGTGGGGCGCAGCCCTAACCATGCGAATCGCACAAAGCCTTTATGAAGGTGGCTATATCACCTATATGCGAACTGATTCCGTCAATCTTTCTCAGACTGCGATCAACGCTGCGAGATTTGCAGCAAAGAGTCTCTATGGTGCTGACCATGTGGCAGAGAATCCTCGCGTCTATGAAGGGAAGAGCAAGAACGCTCAGGAGGCCCACGAAGCGATCCGACCAGCAGGAGATACCTTCAAGAGTCCTGGCGAATTAGCTCCAGAGTTGACCCGCGACCAACTCGCTCTCTATGACTTGATATGGAAGCGCACCGTCGCTTCACAGATGGCCGATGCAAAGAAGATGCAGACGAGGGTTGATTTTGATGTCACTACCAAGAATGGTGAGGCCGCCATCTTCCGCGCCAATGGCTCAGTCATTACCTTCCCCGGTTTCCTCGCAGCTTATGACGACTCAACAGAAGAGAAGAACGATGAAGATGAGAAGCGCTTGCCGGCAATGGCTGCTGGGCAGTCAATCAAGGTCCATGACTACATCTCTGAGTCACACGAAACCAAACCACCGGCGCGATACACCGAACCAACTCTCGTAAAGAAGCTCGAGGAATTGGGTATTGGACGGCCTTCTACCTTCGCTTCGATCATTCAGACGATTCAGGATCGAGGGTATGTATTCAAACGTGGTAGGGCTCTTGTACCTACATTTCTAGCCTTTTCTGTCACTGGACTACTCGAGCAACACTTCACCAAGCTCGTCGACTATGAGTTTACGGCTTCCATGGAAGAGGACTTGGATCGGATCGCGAACGGTGAAGCAGATCGGATCAATTGGCTCACAGACTTCTTCTTCGGTCATGACGGAGATCCAGGTCTACAGGACCTCGCTGCGGATCTCGGTGTCATTGATGCCCAAGCCATCAACACCATGAAAATGGATGAAGAGATCGAGATTCGCGTAGGTCGTTTTGGCGCTTACTTGCAAGAAGGTCAAGGAGATGAACGAAAGTTCGCCAACATCCCCGAAGGCATGGCTCCTGATGAATTGAACCTTGAGAAAGCACAGGAACTCTTGGCGCAACCCTCTGGAGAGAGAGCCTTAGGTTTTGATCCGACAACAGGCTTGGAGATAGTGGCTAAGTCAGGTCGTTTTGGAGCTTATGTGACTGAAGTTCTCCCTGAGATACCAGTGGAAGAAGGCAAGAAGAGGAAGAAGAAATCAAAAGATACCCCGAAGCCAAAGACAGCATCACTCTTCTCATCTATGTCGCTTGACACGATAATGCTGGAAGATGCACTCAAACTTCTATCTCTTCCCCGTGTGATTGGTGAGTACGAAGGTGTAGAGATCACAGTGCAGAATGGGCGTTATGGACCTTACCTACGCCATGGAACTGATTCACGCACCTTGACCACCGAGGATCAAATCTTCTCCTTGACACTTGAGGAGGCAATCGAAATCTACAAGCAACCAAAAGTGCGTCGCCGTGGAGTGGCAAAACCCCCTTTGAAGGATCTTGGCATCGACCCTGAAACCAAGAAACAGATCATCGTGAAAGATGGTCGATTCGGCGCCTATGTCACAGATGGTGAGACTAACGCGACGCTTCGGCGCGGCGATATGCCAGAAGCGATGACTTTGGAGCGAGGCCTAGAACTTCTCGCAGGTCGACGTGCATGGGAACTTGAGAACGGTGATGCGCCAAAGAAGAGTTCAAAGCGATCAAACAAGAAGAAGGTCCCATCCCTCACAGAAAACACCGTCAAAGGTACAGGGGCCAAGAAGAAGGCCAAAAAGAGCGCAAGTGGTGTATCCAAGTTGGAAATCAACTCTAAGGAGCACTCGTGGACTACATAGGAAAAGACAATCTTGAGATTATGGAAGAGATGGCACCTTTTTACAACAAATACCTCGCAAGCAGATTCAAGAAAATTCATTTGCGACATCGAGGAAATGAAACATCAGCAGTACTAGATTTTGGCGCCGGTATTGGTTCTTTGGCCGTGGAATTGAAGAAAATTGGGTTCACAGATATTGATTGTCTTGAAATTGACCAAAGAATGCACAAGACCATATTGCAGAGAGGCTTTTCCGCATACTCTAGCATTGAAAGTCTGCCCCAAACATATTCGTTTGTCTACATGTCCAACGTGCTGGAGCACATTCAGAATGATCAACAAGTTCTTCGGGAGATTCAAACCAAAGTTCTTGATTGGAATGGAACACTTGTGGTGTATGTCCCTGCTTTCAACCTACTGTTTTCAAAGTTAGATGTACAAGTGGGCCATTTTCGACGCTATAGAAAGTCCTCTATAGTTCCCGTAATCGAACGATCCGGATTCACTGTTGAGAAGTGCGAATATGTCGACTCTATAGGCTTCATTACCTTGTTGATCTTGAAGCTTTTCTTCGGTAAAAACCTAAGTTTGTCCCAAAACAAGAAATTGGTAGGCATTTACGATAAGTATTTCTTTCCTGTGAGTCAAGTGCTGGATCGATTGGGATTACGACGCGTACTGGGCAAGAATTTATTGCTGGTCGCAAAAAAAAGTCACTAACCTATTGCAATCATGACAGTGTTCCCTGAAAAAAGAAGAAAAGAATTACATTGTTTACTGTAGTCGCATAACCTATAAACGTTGAAACCTTTTTTGAACACCTTCTATTGATATTGATGAGAAGTAGGACTGCCACACCGATTAGGAATGGGATTGGTAATCGAGTAGCGTATAAACCCATAAAATATAGGAATAAGAAATAACCAATAAGAAAAACCAAAATCGGCAGGTTGTCGGAAAGATCTTGCCATCGTTGCCGATTAGATGATCCAAGAAAGAGGCATATAAGAAGTATAAGAATCAATATGACATAAGACATTGAGAAGGACTGAATGAACAGTGTCACATTCTTGACGGCTGAGTCAAGAACATTTCTGTCAAAAATCCAAACAAATTGGTTGAAATCATCGGTCTGAGGATTTCTATAGTCACCACCGAAAGCCTGCAAAACAGAGGGATAGATCAGATAAGGCAGTAGTGCGGCAATCGTCGGAATAATGAACTTCTTCCAGTTGAGGGCTATTGGTATGAGAAGTACTAGAACAAGGATGGGATAGAAAAAGATTTGCACCGAAGACAGGATGAACCAAGTTAGATTTGCTGTTGTCTCATTGCGCCTTTTTTGAAAGTAACCCCATGAATAGAAAGCAAAACAAATCATGTAAATGCTGAAAACTTGTGTGTGAGGCGTCCAAAAAAAGCCTTTGATGATGTCATTTAAGAAAACAGTACTTACAACCGCTATCAATATTGGTGTACCTACTTTGGTCCCACCCCAAGAGGCTTTGAGCAAGAGAGAGAGTCCCAAGAAAATGATGACAAAATGTATTAGAAGAAAAGCAGTCAAGTTGGAATAGTTGAACTGGATAAGTTGACCTTCAGCATTTGTGAACGTTTCACTTCCAGACAAAAAAGGTCTCAATAGGATTGAAATCCCGTGAGACAACATTGCATACAATGGTCGATCCTGATAACTGGTCTCCGCATTAAAAATGCGAGCTGGATTTTGGCTATCTTGCATAAACTGAGCTGAGTCACAGTTGAAGATGAATGTGGTTCCCAAGGGTCCAGATACGGCTTTGGTGCAAGCTGGGGGAACGAATGATCTGAATAGTATAGAAGCGACCGCACTAAGAACCAGGAAATAGGCGATTACAAATTTCTTGGATATGAATTGGGTCCACATGAAGGTTGCGGTGTCTTCCTTTGGCTACGTTATAAAACTCTATCTCTGTGTAGCAATATACACTGTGCAAGTGCTTCGAACTAACTGTTCTGCAATATGACTGCAGCAATGAGAAGGACTTCAATCTTGAAGTTTTCAACATTTGCAAGACTTTGGAGAGCACTCGCGGTCTCTTCTTTCGGTGACTGGCTTGGGCTTCTCGCCTCCACAGCGCTAGCTCAACAACTTGCCGGTGGCGACTACGCAAAGGCAAATTTTGCTATCGCTGGCGTTTTCATCGTTCGCCTCATCCCAGCAGTTGTATTGGGACCGATTGCAGGAGTCCTCGCTGATCGATTTGATCGACGAAAACTCATGGTCGTGACAGATCTGATGCGTTTTGCACTTTATCTCTCAATTCCAATTGTAGGAAACTATTTTTGGCTCTATACCGCAACCCTTCTTGCTGAAACCGTCACCCTCTTTTGGAGCCCAGCGAAGGAAGCGACGGTTCCAAATCTTGTGCCGCGCCACAAACTTGAGTCAGCAAACCAAATGCAACTTCTCGCCGCATACGGAACCGCACCTTTTGCCGCCATAATCTTTTCGCTTCTGGCGCTCTTCAACTCAGCCTTATCGGGGCTGTTGAGCTGGGAAGATTCGACAGCTGCTGACATTGCTCTCTACATCAACGCCTTCACATTCCTTTACGCCGCTTACATCGTCTATACATTGCGAGAGATACCTTCCGGTCCAGCATCAACCGAATACGGAACTTCGATCTTGCAGTCACTCTCTATGGGTTGGAAATTCGTTGGAAAGTCCACAATCGTCCGTGGTCTCATCATCGGCATGGTCGGCGCTTTCATCGCAGCCGGAGCGGTCATTGGTCTAGCGAGAACTTTTGTCGATGATTTGAAGGCAGGTGAAGCTGCTTACGGAGTCCTCTTCGGTGCTGTATTTACAGGTCTTGCCCTGGGCATCACTCTTGGTCCCAAGGCCCTTGCTCAATTCTCAAGGCGAAGGGTTTTCGGTGCTGCACTCACGATGGCAGGATCTTTTCTCATTTTTCTTTCCTTGATCCAGAATCTTGTCTTAGCACTTCTGATCACCCTGATATTGGGCTTTTTTTCTGGCATTTCCTGGGTCACAGGCTTCACCATGCTTGGTCTAGAAGTAGACGATCAACTTCGTGGTCGAGTCTTCGCCTTTATACAAAGTTTGATCCGAGTAGTCCTCATTCTCGTCCTTGCAATTTCACCACTTGTTGCTGCAGCAATTGGAAGACATACTTATCAAGTTTTTGAAATCACTCTCACCTACAACGGCGCTGCATTCACCATGTTCTTCTCTGGAGTCATTGCGACCACTGTTGGGGTTCTCTCCTATAAACATATGAAGGATCGTCCCTCCATCTCACTCTTCTCCGACATTCGGAGTGCCCTCCGAGGCGAGTTGGGTGCATCCGTTGATTCAACCGCTCCGGGGCTCTTCATCTCATTCGAGGGTGGAGAAGGTTCCGGAAAGTCTACTCAGTCAAAGCTTCTTCAAGAATGGTTGGAAAGCCAAGGAGTTGAGACGATTCTTACTCGAGAACCAGGTGGCACAGACCTTGGGCGAAGTTTGCGAAAGATTCTCCTTTCAAACGAGACGGGTCACATTTCACCCCGAGCTGAAGCTCTTCTCTATGCTGCAGATCGCGCGCACCATGTCTACTCTTTGATTCGTCCCAACCTTGAAGCAGGCAAAGTCGTCATCACCGATAGATACATGGACTCATCTATTGCTTATCAAGGAGCAGGGAGAGTCCTCTCACCCGAAGAAGTTGGCCGAATCTCACGTTGGGCCACAGAATCCCTTATGCCTCAGCTCACCATCATCCTTGATCAATCTCCAGAAATCGGCCTGGCTCGAATTTCGGAGAGTGACCGGCTGGAGAGTGAGGCAATCGAGTTTCACGAACGAGTGCGGGATGAATATGCAATCCTCGCGGGATCTGACCCCGATTGCTACCTCGTGCTAGATGCCACTCTGGGGGTGGAGGAACTATCGACCAGAATCCGAGAGCGACTGGTCCCACTTCTGGAATCCCGCTCACTGATTACTGGTCGATAGGGTCCAATCTTTCCGGCAGAATACGTCCATGCAACTAGACCACGTTTCGTATGCCACCTCACATGACACAGTCATCGATGTGATCCAACGAATCGGAAGCCAATTAGGCGCATCGTTCATTGATGGTGGAATCCACCCTCAATTCGGCACAAGAAACTTCATCCTTCCGCTAAAGGACTCCAGATATATCGAAGTTGTTTGTCCCTTGGATCACCCTGCAGCAGACAAGACACCGTTTGGTCAACTTGTCACAAAGAAGGTTGAGGCAGGCGGCGGCTGGCTCACATGGGTTGTAGCAGTTGAGGATCTTTCGTCGATTGAAAGGCGACTTGAGCGCAAAGCAGTAGAAGGACATCGAAAGAAGCCTGATGGAAATGAACTATTCTGGCGGCAAATTGGTGTTCTAGACACCTTGGATCAAGCGAGTAACCCATTTTTTATTGAATGGACAAGCGAGTCTCACCCTTCAACCGAACGAGATTCCAATGTCTCTTTGAGCGCTATCGAAATCTATGGTGATCCAGACTTGATTCGGGAAAGATATGGAATCAATGGACTCTTCTCACAAAGCGAAGTTGCTTTCAATTGGATCAAAGATGAGGAGGAGGCTGGGATTGATTCAGTAACTTTCCATACCCAGAATGGATCAGTTCGAGTCGATTGAGTATTGCCGCCTTAGCTCAGTCGGTAGAGCGTCGCTCTCGTAAAGCGAAGGTCTCGGGTTCGATTCCCGAAGGCGGCTCAACTAGTGAGTCCCAAGATAAACCCCCGAGACAAGATGGGCACAAAAGTCCACAAGGAGTGCAAGGCATTCAATTAGAATTGCGGCCGAGTAGGAGAAAAATGGCTTTTGAGAGCAAGCTAATAGGAGACTACAAGCTACCAAGCCTTGAACACACTTTTTCACCAGAAGATCGCATCTTGATCCTTGGAGCTGGCGGCTGGTTTGGTCAAACGATGCTAAACATGCTCGGCCCGTCAACACCTACTCTAGCGATTAGTTCGGCACCTGGAAAAGGTCAAAGTCGTTGGGACATTAACGAAGTTGAGAACTTTAGACCTACCTTTGTTGCTAATTTTGCTTTTCTCACCCGCAATAGACAATCGCAGTACCGGCGTGAAACGTACATATCTATGAATCTGGAATTGATTGAGCGCATGAAATATGCAGCACAGTTGAAAACAGTGAAAGGTCTAATCACTGTTTCAAGTGGAGCCTCTCAAGATAGTGAAGCACGTGATGGGTTAGAGTCAAGAGAAATCTACGGAGCCCTTAAGAGATTAGAAGAAATGACTGCTTTAGCTTGTCAGAATTCGGCCAGATCAGCCGTAATCCTCCGAGCATATTCTGTTTCTGGCCCATATGTCCGCAATCCGCAACAGTATGCCTTTTCGTCCTTTGTGGAGCAGGGTGTGCAAGAAAAGGAAATCACAATTAGCTCCACCTACCCAGTACTAAGGCGCTATGTCTCTGTGGGAGATTTGTTGGCAGTTGGACTTAGACGAGCTAAGTCGGGATTCTCTGGCGTCATAGAGAGTGGCGGTGAACTTATAGAGCTGCAGGAGTTAGCTCATTTAGTGGGTGAGTACCTCAAAGCTCCTGTCATTGAACGTAAATCTCTTGATTTGTCGCAATGTGACAATTACTATTCTGATAACTCGTCGTGGGAGCAAAATGTCAAAGAGACCGGACTTCAACCCTTAACACTACGACAACAAGTCGAGGTCACAGCAAGCTTTCTCCAAAGAAGTGGTACGAAAATTCATTGATGCAGGTAACAACATCCTTTCTTGTCCCTAGGATAAAGTAGTGGTTATGAGAGTCGCTGATTACTTGGTCGCGAGACTTGCGCAAGAGGGGATAGACAAAGTCTTCGGGATTACAGGCGGAGGCATTATGCATTTAATTGATGCCATTACCCTCTCTGAAAATGTAAGTCTTCAACCCGTGCATCATGAGGAGTTTGCAGGTGTTTGTGCAGACGGATATGCAAGATCTGGGAAAAGGTTTGGCGTGGTTTTTGCAACTACTGGCCCGGGAGCAGCCCATGTATTTGCTTCTACAGTTGCATCGTGGCAAGACAGCGTGCCAGTGCTAGTAGTTGTTGGTCAGGTTAAGCTGGAAGATTCCAAACGCTTTCGTGGCTTGAATGTGCGACAGAATGGGACGTTTGAGTTTGATTCCATTGATGTTTATTCGCATGTAACCAAGAGCGCTCAGCTGGTTACATCGGCAAACGACGCCGTAAAGGCTATTGATGAAGCCATCAATCTTTGCCAAAGAGATCGACCAGGTCCAGTTCTCATTGAAATTCCTCTCGATGTACAGGCTGCCGAGGTTGACCTTGAAGGAAGTCAAAAAGCAATTCTAGAGAGTAGTCGCGAGTGGGAATACTCCTCACACGAGAAAGCCTTGTATTCAACCATCAAAGAAGCTTTATCAAAGTCTTCTCGGCCGATTTTGCTCCTCGGTGCAGGATTAGTTCGCTCTCATTGCGACTCTTTGATCGATGAATTTTATTCCATCGCACCGATCCCTTATGTCGTTACTCAACTTGCAAGGGCACTTGGAAATGTTGAGCATGACTTGTACTTAGGATCTCCAGGAATCAAGGCAAACAGATCCGCCAATGTTGGTCTAGTGGAAGCAGATCTCATTATTGCGATTGGAACGAGTCTTCATCAGCAAGTAATTGGTTGGAATCAAGATGCTTTCAAGAAACTTCATTCATACAAAGTTTGGACAGAGTTAGACCCAGAAGTTCTGAGTTCCCGCAGAGATCTAGTGGATGAGGCTTTTCAAGTTGAGTCCTCAAGGGCCATGGAGATTCTCATACGATGTGTCAAGGAAAGTCCACAATGGGTCCGTAGTCTCACAACTTGGTTGAATCGTGCATCTATCCTTCGAGCTCAGTTTCTTCTCCACTACCCACTTCCAGACAGTGAAGATGGTCGTCTCTCCCTATACAGAGCCATCTCGAAACTCGATGAATACGCAAGTTACTTTAAGTCAATTGTGACGGACGCCGGAATCACGTGGTATGTGGTTCCGCAGAATTTCTTTCCTAGACGAGGAAGCTTCTTCATCTCATCTGGATCTTTTGGTTCAATGGGAATGGCATTACCGTTGGCAATTGGATCTGCTTCGGCAACGAGAGAACGTGCTTTGTGCATTATTGGGGACGGGTCGATTATGACATGCCTCCAAGAATTAGCTACGCTGGCGTCCTCCCATTTACCAGTGGTAGTCGTGATCAATTCTAATTCAGGCTATGTATCAATTAGGACAACTCATGATAAGTATTTTGATGGTAGGAAGATTGGAACAGATTTCTCAAATGGAGTTTTGATACCTCGATTTGAGGAAGTGGCTAGAACGTTCGGCCTTGATTACTCGCGGGTCTCTACAGTTCAGCAAATGGATCACGTAATTTCTTCATACCTCAAGAGAGAAGATAGGTCCCCTTTTATTCTTGAGATAATGACTCTAACAAACCAAGCTGTTGAACCTGTGATACTCTCGGTGTTCAATAGGGAAACTGGCAAAATGGAATCTGGCTCTCTGGCAGATCTTTATCCACCCTTGGGAGAAGCCAGTGAATAGAGTCAGCGACAACTTCAAGATCTTGAAATCGCTACGAATCCAAAGTTCCGATTGGAACTTCTTTGATTTGAGAGTAGACATCCCACCGCTTTCTTTTGGTAGTGATGCATCAAACCCGCATACTCAGTATTCGAACGCAATCGCAACTTTTCGCGCCTCAGGAACTATTGGTATAGGAGCATGTTTCACACTTGGCGAGGGAAATCAATATGTCTGTGCTGCAGCGGAATACATTGTCAACAGTCTAGATGGATTCTTATTGGCTGATCTCCTTGATTCGAGATGGGGTCTATCCGACGTGCTTTCAAATCCATTGCAATTGAGATGGCTGTCTCCCAATGCTGGACTTGTACAGATGGCAGCTGGACTGATTATGAATACAATTCTTGATCTAGCGGCAAAAAAATCTGGCATGCCGGCCTGGAAATTCTTGGCCTACATGGAGAGCGAGGAACTAGTAAAACTCGTGTCCATTCGCCACTTGCGTGACGACAAGAAGATTATGAGCGTTTTGGGTTCTAGCACGGACTTTGTATCTCAATTGGATGAACGCGTGAGGGCGTTAGAGGAAAATGGAGTTCCTGCCTACTTCACCACTTGGATTGGAAGTGACGCTTCCACAATAGTCAAAGAGATCATCGAAGTGAATTCAAGATCAGGCATAGAGACATTCAAAATGAAAATTGGCTCAGATCAAGAGAATGAAGTAATCAAGATTCATCAAGTGATTGAACAAGTATCTCAAAATTTCACTTTTGCAGCGGATGCAAATCAGAGACTGAGCTACCCCGCTGCACGCGAGTGGTTACACTTCCTTTCAAACATGGGGTTTCTTTGGCTTGAAGAGCCATTTGCTCCCGATAATGTCTTGTTGTTCCACGACCTGTCAGCGGAGCGAAGGAGCCTGGATTTGTCATGTCAGATAGCTACGGGGGAAAATTGCCCAAATCTACATACTGCTCAGGCCCTAATGGATGCGGGGATAAATCGCTTTCAGGCTGATGCATGTCGAATGGTTGGAGTACCAGATGCAGTCTTTTCTGGCGTTCTTAGCATGTACTATGGAATCGACTTCACGCCTCACGCAGGAGGTGCTGGCCTCGATGAGCTTGCTCCGCATCTTCAGTTTTTCCACTTGGCGAGAGTTGACAGACAGAAGGACATCGCGACTTCGTTGACCGAAACGATTGGCTTTGCCTCAAAATTTTATGCTAGTCCTTCAATTACTCAACATGGTCGAATACTTGCTCCTAAAGAACCTGGCCTATTGGTTGGGTATGAAGGAACCGTGGCAGAAAAGCTCATTCCATATAGAGATGGTGTAACGTGGCTAAAGCTCTGATTGTTGGCGGCGGAGCAATTGGAAGAGGTTTTTTGCCGTGGGAATTGCAGAATCTCAGATTTGATCTGCTTGACGTGTCTAACGATCTGACTTCTGGGATATCCATCGGAAATGGCTATTCCTCGTATATGACTAGAGACGGAAAGTTAGAAAAAAGAATTTTTCAGCCGGACATCTGTACATCTGAACCAGATGATTTGGATTTTGATTCATATGTTGTTGCATTTATCGCTGTGGGACCTCGAAATTGTTCGAAGTTGCCCACGGCATTGGCGAAACTAGAGTGTCCAATCTACAGTGTAGAAAATGACCCTGATAGCGTGAGAATAATCGCGAAAGTATTGAATTCTTCCCGGGTACTCTTTGGCGTACCTGATGTCATCACTTCATCAACATCGTCTCCTGAGAATCTTGCGAAAGATAAGTACGCGATTCATACAGAGAATGGCCAATTGTTCCTGGAACACTCTGATGTATTTACCAATGGTTTACGAGACTTTTTACCCCATGTCGTTTGGGCTTCCCGAAGCGAAATGATGCGAGAATGGAATGCCAAACTTTACTTGCATAACACACCCCACTGCGTAGCCGCATATCTGGGTTATCTGAAAGGAAAGACCTATCTTCACGAAAGTTTTGATGATCCATTCGTTATACGTGTTATTGAAGGAGTCATTGAGGAAATGATTTTGACTCTGAAGAGGGAGGCTGAATTGGACCACAAATTTCTTGAAGAATATGCAGATAAGGAATTGAAACGGTTTTCAAATTCCCTCCTATTTGATCCAATCTTGAGGGTTGCTCGAGAACCGCTACGGAAATTGGCCACTGGAGGAAGACTGACAGGAGCTTTGAGCAAAGCAATGCTTGCAGGAGTTCATCCGGTCTACCTAAATCTTGGAATAGCGGCAGCATTCAATTATCGCGAAACTTCCGATCCAGACTACCAAGCTATGTCGCAATTTGATGATGTTGGCGTTTCCAACTTTCTTCGCTACTTTCTTGATATCTCGCCCAATGCCATGGAATCCAAATTCATTGTTGCGAATTATTTGGATTCCATTTCATACTTGAGAGTGGCTCTGTAATGAAGTTGAGTGCCATAAGTGGAAAGATTCTTCAGGCAATGGAAATACTTGAGAATAATCCACAAGGCGAATTCAAATATGCAAAAAATGGAAATGTCAGAGATGTGGTAACTCAGTCAGATCTAGAACTACATCGAATCATGCGAGAATTCTGCAATGAGGAATTTCCGAGATCACTCTTCATTTCAGAGGAAGGTGAACTTCAGGACGGCGTGTGCAACATAATAGCCAGTGCTCAAAGCGTGATGCTTGTTGATCCATTGGATGGGTCAAATAATCTTGTCTGTGGATTTCGAGAATATGGATTTATGGCGTGCACCCTGGAAAATGGTAAATTCCAGGACTCTCTCGTGGTGTTGCCGAGTCACAATCAAATTCTCAATTGGAGTGCCAGTCAAGGAATTTCCACTTCAAGGCAACTCGAGGTGCACCAATTTGCCTCAGCTTCTACCTATCTTGCATACGCCCCTAAACTTGAACCGAACTTTCTCCAAATTCGAACAGAAATATGGGATGTCCTAGATCAGTTTAGTTCGGGCCTATATCGCTATGGATCTGCGTGTGTAGGTCTCTATAGGACGCTTATAGGTAGTCATTCCACTTTTATTGGCCTGCAGATGCGCCCCTGGGATGTTGTAGCTTTTCTGCCAATTTTGGCTTCACATCATTTCCGAATTGGGTATTTGTGCTCAAAGGATGAGATCTTGGTTGTGGTTTCCAAAAACGACGCCCTTTTTGATGCTGTCGAGCGAACCTTGGTTGCGAGATTTGGTGAATTACTTGAGTTTCGAATTGATGAAGGTTTGCGGGTGACAAGATGATAAGTGATCTGGTCTTATTTTGTGGCGGAAATTCAATTTATGATTCGAACCGACCTAAACCATTGGCATTAATGCCAAACACGGTGTCAATTCTAGGGAATTACCTGCGGCAAGGTCCCTTGAAGCGGATTCCCCGAATTGTCGCACTCGTTGAAGAGAGACACACTAAAGAATTTCAATTGGAGTGTACCGGACAGAAATCCACGGCAATGAACATCAGACTCCTTGAGGTTTCCAATGGATCAACGACGTTTGAGAAGATGCAGCAATTCCTGCTTTCGCGGGATGTTTCAGGAGACACATTCTTGTTTTCTTACCCAGACATTTTCTTTTTTGGTGACTGGAAACAGCTATTAGAATTTGACTATGTGTCACACAAAATGTTGATTTCTGGAGTTTACTTGCAAACGAGATTTCCTGAGATAAATTTCAATTCATACAGTCAGAGAGTTCATTCAGTTAGCTTACGGCCATCACGTATTCCGGCGAATACAAAATCAATCTATGGTGGTCATTTCGGAGCCAGCCGCAAGTGTTTGGAAGAGAGCCTCTTAGAGTTTCAAAAGATTCAAAGACAAGAGTTGCACCCATCCCTTGAAGGTGATTTTTTCACGTTTTTATCAAGCGTAGGTCGGCTCTACGTTTCTTCGCTAGAAGGTGCTTGGAAAAAAGCTGATAGCACTAAGGAGATGATGGAGATTATTCAACTCATAGAGGATTGAGACTCTTGAGACACTGCGATTGGTAATTGGAAATAGTTTATCAAGGGCGATTTTTAGTTTGCTTTACCTTGGCTGCCTCAAGAAATTGCATTTGACCCCAGAAGTTTTCAGTTGTGCGATCGCCATGGCGGAATTTCATGTTGCGCCAAAATATCAAATTCCTGCTTCTCGCGCAGAGTATCCATAGGTTTCCAGAAGCCGTCATGTCGGAAAGCTCCAAGTGAGCCTGTTGATACCAACCTTGGCAATGCTCCGGTTTCAAAGGGTTCATCTGGCGAAGAGATGTAGTCTAAGATCCTTCTTTCTAGAACAAAAAAACCTCCATTTATCCAATTCATATCTGAAGGTGGCTTTTCCCCGAAGTACGCGACTTCTTCATTTTGAAATTCAACAACACCAAATCTTGCTGGTGGTTTGACAGCCGTAAGAGTGGCTGTGAATGAGTGTTTTTGATGGAAGGAAATCAATTCTGATAGGTCAACATTGGCCAGCCCATCACCATATGTCGCCATCACGGTCTCGTCCTCGCAATGCTCCAAGCATTGCTTGATTCGACCACCTGTTTGCGTTTCTAATCCAGTGAACAAGGTGTCCACAGACCATGGATCACTCAGTTGATCTACCCATTCGTCAATAACTTCTGACAGATAGCCTGTTGCGATTAGGAACTCTTTATGTCCATAACTTGCATAGGAATTCATTATGTGCCAGAGAATTGGCTTTTCTCCAACCGTTACCATAGGTTTCGGAATTGTTCCAGTTTCTTCCGCCAAACGCGTTCCTCGTCCCCCCGCAAGAATTATCACTCTCATGAATTGAGTGTAACAAGGCCATACGAATGCAAAGGATTAGTGAAATCTGTATCATGTTATCGGCACTAGAAGAGAGGTGGATATCTTGAGAGTAGCGGTCGCGGGCGCTGGTGGCTTCATAGGCGGTTGGTTAGTTGGAGAATTGTTGGATAATGGTCATAAAGTAGTTGCCGCGGACATCAAGCCATTCCATGAATGGCATCAACTGCATGACGAGGCTCAGAATCTCAGCCTGGATCTTTCTCGCTACTCCGGTTGTCTTGAATTCCTCAACGATGTCGAGGAAGTTTATAACCTTGCGGCAGATATGGGTGGAATGGGTTTTATCGAGACTCACAAAGCAGAATGCATGCTTTCAGTCCTAATCAATACTCATCTCTTAATGGCATCGCGTGATGTTGGGGTCAAAAAGTACTTCTTTGCCTCGAGTGCTTGTGTATATAACGCGTCCAAGCAGGAGAGAAATGATGTCGATGGCCTGAAAGAGGAAGATGCCTACCCAGCAATGCCAGAGGACGGGTACGGATGGGAAAAACTCTTCTCCGAGAGAATGTGTCGACACTTCTATGAGGATTATGGGTTAGAAACACGCGTGGCGCGTTACCACAATATTTATGGGCCCCATGGGACTTGGGAAGGAGGACGCGAAAAAGCTCCTGCTGCCCTAAGTCGCAAAGTTGCATCTGCCAAAGTGAATGGAGCTAATCAAATTGAGATTTGGGGAGATGGGGAACAAGCAAGAAGCTTCACCTACATTAATGATTGTATTGAAGGAACGTTACGACTGATGAGAAGTGAAGTAAGAGAACCTCTAAATATTGGTAGTGATGAGATGGTGACAATAAATCAGTTAGTTGAGATCCTTGAGGGAATAGCTGGAGTGAAGTTGGAACGAGGATACAATCTTGACGCTCCAAAAGGAGTGCGTGGAAGGAATTCTGACAACACTCGAATCAAAGAACTCTTAGGCTGGGCACCGGTAACTTCACTGAACGAAGGTCTAATGAAGACCTACGATTGGATTGAAAGTCAAGTAGTCGCTTCACAGAAGAGATCTACATGATTGGATTGAGCAGAAAATCAAGATCGAAGCAAGTGTGTGTTGTTGGGTGCGGGAAGTTGGGTCTCCCTCTAGTTGCAGTTCTTGCTAATGCTGGTCACGACGTAGTTGGTTTTGATTTGAATCATCAACTAATTGCCAGCCTGTCAAAGAATTCAGTCCCTTGGTACGAAGAGTCACTTCATGACTTACTGGTTGAGAATCAATCAAGAGTTCGATTCACCTCAAATCTGGCCGAAACCATCGATGATTCAAACTTTTTCTTGGTCATTGTGCCATCACCGAGCGACGATAATGGCGTCTTTGTGTCAAAGTATGTTGAAGATGCAATCAGTTCGATAGTTGGGCTCAAGGGTGAGAAGTCGCAAGGTGATTCCTACATCGTAATTGTAAGTACCCTGATGCCTGGATCCTCGGATGAAATCTGGAATAGAGTGAGTGCTAGATTCCCAGATTCTGTGAATAGATTTAAGTTGATTTATTCTCCAGAATTCATTGCATTAGGAAGCGTTGTAAGGGACATGAAGAACCCTGATTTAGTCTTGATCGGTGCTCATGATAGTCAAGCCGCCGATGCCTATCAAGAACTAGTTTCCTCGTATGTAGAAACAAAGCCCACTTATGCCCGTCTCCTACCCAAAGAGGCAGAAATAGCAAAGATTGCGGTGAACTCTTTTGTCACAACCAAGATTAGCTTCGCAAACTTCATTTCTGAATTGTGCGAAAGTACAGGCGGGGCATCAGCAAGTGTTGTCCTTGCAAGCATAGGAGCAGATTCCAGGATAGGTCGTTCTTACTTGAAGCCAGGTGCGCCCTTTGGTGGCCCTTGTTTTCCGAGGGACAATGTAGCCCTTAGCAAATTTTCTTCAAGCCTCGGAATTGAGGCGTCAATAGCTGACTCGACTCATGCAGTCAATAGAAGACAAGTGGCAAGAATCGCTCGCTTCATCAAGAATTTCGGCGAGCATAAAAGAGTATTGCTCGTAGGAGTAGCGTATAAGCCAGGCACTGCTGTTACAGATGAATCCCCTGCCCTCTACTTGTCTAAGGAGCTAGGAGATGGTTGTTTGGTTAACTTACTTGATGATTACATAACAGACCAAGAGACCATTTCAAATCTAGGTTTGATCCAAAGAGACGAAATTCCGTCAGAACCTATTTGTGTGGTTTTCATGGTTCCAGATCATAGATATATCAGCTTGCCTGGACTGCTTCATAGCGATTCAGTCGTAATTGATCTATGGGGAAGTTTCCGTTCATCTGTGAATCAATGCTCTCTGACATATCACTGTTTGGGAGAAGTTCTTGAAAAATAATGACCCCATTGAATTCAAGTTAGCCGGTGGGGCGGCAGCACAGACCTTGGGATTACTCAATGCTCTGTACATTACGAAGAAGATTTCTCGAGAATTTAGGATCCGATATTTTCCACATAGCACAGGTACCTATTGGCCATTTGCTATCGACTTCTTACTTTCCGATCATGAAGTATCCTCAAAGAGTGCTCAGATTCGTGGGTTGATGGATGATCAAACATTCAAGGTTGGGAAGATAATTCGCGATCATCCACTTGAGTCCCGATATTTTTCTTACGAAAGACTTCTTAAGTGGCTAAGAGGATTGAGACTTGAGTTTGTGTTGCGAAGATTGACGGGAGAGATCGCTCTCGAGGCTCGCCCATTGCGGCTTGAACTGATCACAAAGCGCACACGGCGTGTATCTGGCGGATTCGTGCCTATGCTCAATGCCGAGGTGATGAAGGAACTAGATTCACGCTTTCGGGCTGGGAAAGATGAAAAGTCGCCCTTTTCAAGGAACACAGACACCAAAGAGTCTTACATAGCGATTCACTATCGAATTGGTGACAAGCGTGCCAAGTTTACCCATGACAAGGATTTCGGAGGAGATGGAATATTTAGCCCCAGAAGTTTCGAACGAATACTAAGTCAATTAGATTTGCCAAAATTGAAGGTCTATGTAGTCTCAGATGAACCTACCGTTGCACAATCTTTACTCCAAGAAGTGGGCATAGAAGCAAATCTCTTTGAAGATAAGCATGATATTTGGATTGACCTATTTCGATTATCACAAGCGAGTGTGTTCATCGGAAGTTGGTCGCAAGTCTCGCAGTTGGCTGCTATATGTGTTGCAAACAATGGTGGAACATCATTTTTGCCCTCAACAACCCAAGTTGGTACCAAGGTCTATTGGAACATCCCCAACACAGAGTTCTTTCCGCCAGAGTTCCTGGATGAAAGTCACCCCATCTATAGCCCCGAATTTGAATTAGATGACGGGGCGCACAAGGCATATGGAGAGAAACCTTCCTAACCCTCCATCTGTTCCTATCTGACCGTTAGGCCAACTCGGGCACGCCGAAAAAGTTTCAGAAATTTCCTTAGAATCCTGAGAACGATTGTTTCCCAGTAAGCATTTTGATTACCCGTCATACCAAGCAGATGCAGTTGAGACTCAATTTGGCGACATACAGATTCCTCAAATGACATGCCAAAACGATCAAGATTAGACATCGAACACTCGACGTGAAGCAACAAACTCTGTTCCATATCTTGACGATCTGAATGAATGCATCCAACTTGACCGACAATAGGACCGGAAAGCTGCAGTACATTTGATAGCACTCTCCGTACGGAAGCACACGTACCTTCCTTGATGTCTAGTCCAAAATTGAATCTCGCTGGAGCTTCGACATCCTTCGATGAAACTCTTGAGAATTCACTCAAATTCATCAGGACACCATGGCGAGCTGCAAAACTTCCAAGATACTCGTCGGAATAATTGAGTGAACGTGCGACCCCAGGCCCAAGTGAGTTGTGCAACAACAAAGAGATGGACCCTCCAAATCCTGGATCCCCATAGATCGGTGGCTTCTTATCCAGCTCAGAGAGAAAATCTATTTGATCAAAGTCTTCATGAAGCATCTTCCAAGTCATTTTTTGGAAGAGAGTTGCCTGAAGCATCATTTCTGCTTCAAATCTCTTGCGGACTTCTGAAGTATGAACACTTTCTTGTTCAGGGTGAATTCGGTATTGAACAAGCGGCATCCTCATTACCTGAATCTCACCAGCCAGCAAGAGATTTATTCCCACCCACCAGTCAAATACGAATCTTGAAGCGAAGAGATCATGAGGCAAGGCACGAGAATCAAACATCAAACTTGGCCACACAAACGGTGGCTTGTGAAGGGCATTTGCCAACGCCCTCTCTTTGGAAATCTTGCTCAGGTCGAGCGGCTTTAGAATCTTTTCAGATCTAGAACCAGCTTCATCAATCGTATTTGCAGGGAACGCAACGGCGATAGATTCAGGATGTGCCACTAGTTTCTTCTGAAAGAAGGCATATGACTCAGGAATCACCAGATCATCGTCACCGGGCATGTGAATCCACGTAAGACCTTCGTTTCGAATTATGGAAAAAATCAGATGTGGCAACGGAGAATTCTTCTTCACGATGCGAGCTCGAACCCGTTCCTTATGAGTAACTTGCAATGGTTTCAAGAGCGATTGACCTACCTCCGAAGCGCCATTGAAGATAACCAAGAGAGTCATGTTTTCATTTAGGCTCAATGCTCGATCTAGCTGAACCAATGATTCCTTTAGATACCCGGTACGAGAAGGCTGAGTAACGAGTACAACGGTAAATTTCATAGACACCTTCCCATGATGTCCTCAGCTATAGTTTCTGGCATCCAGGCGCTGAGCCCACTCGACGAGCTCAAGAATGCTTCAATGCTCTTCTGGATTTCTTCCTTGTCTATAGTTTGAAGATTCTGTAGGAGTCGAAGTTGGTCGTTTGGATCATCCGGAAGGAGAATGTAGCAATCACGTGGAATATCATAGTCAGACAGTGACGGACCATAGTAAATCGGTATAGCGCCACCTACCATCGCATCAATGAGTTTCTCTGAAACATAGGTTGAAGAATTCTCAATCACCAAGTGAAACTCAGATTCGGAGAGTACTTCGAATTTATCAGTCACACTGGATACGTCTTTCAAGCTTGCGAAACCAAGGTTTTCGAAGAGATGAGAGAGTCGTGGCACAGCTCCTTGACTCAGAAAGAAGAGATAGAGCCTGAAGTTGCGTCGTAGTCTTTGTGACCTTGAATCAGTCCAATACATACCGAATGCGTTCAGTGGCAATGTCCTCCTACGGAGAACGAGCCTTCGACGCAGGGCATAGTTAGAGGGTCTCGACCATGAAACCTTATTTGAGACAATTAGAGATACTCGATAGCGTTTAGGCTCGCGTTTTTGGAGTGAAGCATTCCTAACCACTTTGGGGGAGTGCAGTGAGTTTGAGTTTGGTCTTGCTGGGTTTGGATGAGAAAAATATGGCCACCTGAGAACTGCAGGATCGCAGCCTATGTGACCCTTTCCACCTATGTTGAGAACGATGTCGTAAATTCGCTCGGTCCTTGTGCGGTAGAGGAGCGGATTGACCGCTTTCGGCTCGAAACGTAACAAGACCTTTTTTCCACCAGACCCCATGATCGCTTTTTCTATTCTTGAGAATCGTCTTGGGTGATCAAAGACAAATACAACATCAGCAGTCCCGATGCTTTGTGCACGGATCCACCCAGTGTTCAAAACCTCTCTTTCGAAGATAGGAGCAAAGCCACTTGAATCTCGATTTGAATCTGGGGTTATGAAATAAGTGGTCGTCATGAGGAGGTCATGATTATAGAGCCCGTCCAATGGCGATTGAAGCGCAAAGGGCTACCATTGGCGTGCTTATTAGGTGAGGACGGTGATGTGACAAATGCGCCTTTTGGTGTACGTACCATGCTGGGTGAATTACGCCGAGGGTTGGCAACAGATTATGCGTCTAAGGCAGCAAGAATCAACGCTCAAGAGTAATGGAATCCCACTTGACCTAGAAATTGTTCTGTCGGTGAATGCCGTTATGGATTTGGATGCAATTCATCGAGAGAGATTTGAGTCCTTAGGCGATAACTTTCGTCACTTTCAGTCGAATCTCGGTGATGTGAATATAAATCTTGGTTTTCTCGAAGCATCTCGACGGGATGCAGACCTTTTTTGGATAGTTTCTCCAGGGGACCCGGTGTCGGAGTTAGCCTTGGCCAATATTGCGGAGTTCCTTTCTCCAGAATCAGGCTTGGATTTCGTCGTTGCTGATGAGGACGGAAGGGGGATCAGAGACATCGATTTGAGGTGGCAGGAATTAACTTTCGATGTCATGTCGGAAGCATCGTTTGGCCTAGTAACGGGGGTGGTCTACCGGCTGAAGTCCTTTAGGCCGTACTTACACCATGGAGTGCAGGCGAGTTATACAGGATGGGGGCAGTTAGCAGTTCTCTTAGGAGCCACTAAAGGTTTGAATGGAATAAGGGGTCGAATTCTGCCAAGCGAGTACTTCTATTTTCGAGGAGATGCCAAAGAACTATCTCATGAATCCAAGATAGACAATTTGCGAAACTATGCTCACAGCTTTTTTGGGTTAGTCGTTCTTATGTCCTTGCTTTCACCTAGGCCATCGATCGAAATTCGCAGATGGATCATAAAGAACTGGTATCGAATCGGTGCCTATGCTCAAGCATACTCTGAAGAAAAATATGGTTATGTAAGACTCACGGACCTGAGACGAATGGCAAGGATTGCTATAGGTGAGACCGGTCTATTGACGCGAACCTTGTATCACATTTCATCAAGAATCGATTTTGCGAGATTAAGGCGAGCCCTTGGCCTTGCCTAGCAAACATATTGTGTTTATCACGCCAGCCCTTGCTGGTGGAGGGATAGAAAAATCTACTCCAATCCTCATTGAGTCCATTGCCAAATTGATCACGGCGCCCATGATGTGGATAGGAATCAACGAGTCTGAAGTCCATAGAAAGTTGCCGCACGTCACTGTTGTATCTGTCAGAAGGCGATCTAGAGACGGATTGATAAAGACATTTCTAGCTTTGCTAAGAATTCGCAATCACATTCGTGGAATTGAGAATCCTCTTCTCATTGTGAATGGTGAAGTCGCAGAGATGTTCGCCTCTTTATTCGCTTGGAAGTGGAAGATAATCTGCGTGGAACACGCTTCCTTACCCTGGATCAAGAAGCGGATTCTTGGACGAATGGTTCGTTTGGTCCTCAGTAGAAGATCTGTTCGCTGGGTCACGGTCAACTCCCGACAGGAGAGGATCTGGCCTTCGATAAACTCGTTCATTTGCATACCTAATCCAGTTTTGCCAAGTGAACCTAACCCAGCAGATTCAGGCATGGGACTTGTTTACATTGGTCGCTTGACAGAGGAAAAGAACGTTGAATTGGTGTGTCAGGTCTCCGTGAAGGCTCAATTCAGGCTTGACATCTTTGGGGATGGTGAACTCTCAGGGCAGCTTCAGGAGAGGTTTCAAGGCAGAGGAGACATCCATTTCCATGGATATGTAGAAGATGTTTGGTCGTCCATAGGTGCAAATCGAGTTTTTGTTTCTCCGTCCCTTCATGAAGGTGATGGAAGAAGCATCGCGGAAGCGATTATCAGGAACCAACCCCTCATGTTGTTGGATACCCCCGATCACCGTAGATTCAATCTTTCGGATATGAACTATTTTGTGAGTCTTGAAGACTTGGCGAGAAAGTTAGTAATGAATCAACTTGAATACTTCAAGGGGATTCGACCTTCAGAGAGTGTTGCCAAGAGGGAACAGCTGTTTCGAGACCCCACAAGAGTTGCGTCAATGTGGGAGCAGTTGATCATTCATGCAGACATGTAGACCAAAGTGGTCCGAGAAGTCAAGATAATTGGGTGATCTGATCAATACTTGTATACACTCGCTATGTGAATAGTGAGCAACAAATGCGGGAAGAAATCATCAAGCAAGTACGGAACTTTGCAGAAGTTAAGCTGCGATCAAAAGACTTCGTGAGAGGCGAGACACCGGTTCCCGTCTCTGGCAAGGTCTTGGATGGTGACGACCTTTCCAATCTAGTACATGCGGCGCTTGATGGTTGGTTGACCTACGGCGATTATGCCGAGAGTTTTGAGCGGGCCCTAGCTCAATACGTCGGGGTTCGATCATCCATCTTGGTGAACAGTGGTTCTAGTGCCAACTTAGTTGCATTGAGTGCCTTGACCTCACCGAAACTTGGGGCAAAGCGTTTGAGGCCTGGAGATGAAGTCATCACTGTTGCGATGGGATTTCCTACGACAGTAAACCCCATCTTGCAGAACGGCTTGATTCCTGTCTTCGTGGATGTCTCGATCCCCACCTACGATGCAGTATTGGAGCAGATAGAAGAAGCGATTTCTCCCCGAACTCGTGCCATCATGATGGCACACGCCCTGGGAAATCCCTTCAATGTGGATGCAATTCTGGAAATCTGCAAGAAGCACGATTTGTGGTTGATTGAAGACAATTGTGATGCCTTGGGTTCAACTTACAAGGGTAAGAGAACTGGAAGCTTCGGAGACCTTGCAACAGTGAGCTTTTATCCAGCACACCACATCACGACTGGTGAGGGTGGCGCAGTCTTGGTCAAATCGCCATTGATTCGCCGTCAGTTGGAGTCATTTCGAGATTGGGGTCGAGATTGCTACTGTGCGACGGGACAAGACAACACCTGTCAGAAGAGATTTGAGTGGCAGTTAGGGTCTCTTCCCGAAGGTTATGACCACAAATACATCTACAGCCATATTGGGTATAACTTGAAGGGCACTGATCTCCAAGCAGCATTGGGAATCACTCAACTTCAGAAGATCGAATCATTTCACGCGGCGCGCCGGCAGAACTTCGACTTCCTCTATAGAGCACTTGAAGGCATCAATGACTTTATTCTCCCGCAGGCCACGAAGGACTCAGAACCATCATGGTTTGGATTCCCGATCACAATCCATGAAGAGTCAGCGGTCAATCGAGAGGAATTGTTGCGATTCCTTGATTCTCGACTAATAGGAACTAGGTTGATGTTTGCGGGCAATATTCTCCGGCAGCCAGGCTATGTGGACATTCCAAAACGCGTGATTGGCGATTTGAGAAACGCTGACATCATCATGAGGCGAAGTTTTTGGTTAGGTGTCTATCCAGGGTTGACGCGTCCCATGTTGGAGTATGTGGTCGAGAACATCCAAGAGTTTGTGGGACGCAACAAGCGATGAGATTCTTGATTACGGGACACACTGGCTTCAAAGGTGCCTGGTTATCCCTAATGCTCAAGAAGATGGGTCACGAAGTTAGTGGACTTTCCCTGGACCCTGTTGCCGGTTCTCTCTACAGTCTCTTTGACGCTTCCTCCCTCTACAGTCACAGTTTGATTGGTGACATTAGATCGATGCACAAAGTGAGACAAGCAATGCAAATCGTCAATCCGCAGGTGGTTGTCCATTTGGCCGCCCAAGCATTGGTTCGCGAGTCCTATCGGGATCCAGTCAACACTTATGAGACAAATGTGAATGGTACCCAAGTCATTCTGAAGTCCTTATCAGAATTGGAGCATCCACCACTTGCTCTGATGATCACCACAGATAAGGTCTATGCCAACGATGGTCGTAGAAGTGGATACAAAGAGGATGATGAACTTGGAGGAAAGGATCCATACAGTTCGTCAAAGGCTATCGCTGATCTCTTAATTCAGGCTTGGCAGACTATGAATCCGAATCTGAATATCGGCATTGCTCGTGCGGGAAACGTCATTGGCGGAGGAGATGTAAGTAAAGAGAGACTTTTACCTGACCTGATCCGGGCAATGATTGAAGGCAAACCCGTGGAGTTACGAAACCCATCGGCAATTAGGCCATGGCAACATGTACTCGACTGCCTAGCTGGCTATCTCAAGTTGATTGATTTCATGGCTCAGCATCATGGAACTGTAGGAGCTTGGAACTTTGGTCCAAATCCAGCGGACATTCGAACTGTCTCGGATGTAGCAGAGAAAGTAGCCAATGTTTGGGGAAGTAAGACGTCTTGGCTTCACAGTGCAGAGCTCGCGATGCCAGAAGCCGAAACCCTGCTCCTCGATTCAAGCAAGGCACGGGCCAATCTGACGTGGAATGACAAATTGGATTTCGATGCTTCGGTGGAATGGACCGTGAATTGGCATCAGAGGGTGAATAGCGGAGTCTCCGTGCGACAGGCTATGGAAGATGACGTCGATAGGTTCTTGCAGCTTTGAAGTGATCAGTGGCTCCGAACCGAGGCTAACTGCAGCTCGAAGCAAAGTATGATTGGACCGGTGGCGTGTCCGAGCGGCCTAAGGAGCGCGCCTCGAAAGCGCGTGTTGGGGAAACTCAACCGTGGGTTCAAATCCCACCGCCACCGCCACTGTTCTAGTAGGGAGATTGTCTCATGAGGTTGCTGGTCACGGGAGCTGCTGGGTTTCTTGGTTCTCACTTATGTGAGCGCTTACTCAAAGATGGTCATGAAGTTATTGGTATAGATAACCTATACACAGGCAGCAAGAGAAATTTGACTTCATTTGCTAATCAAGACAATTTCACATTTTTGTTGCATGATGTCACATTTCCAGTTTACTTGGAAGTTGAGGGAATCTTCAATCTCGCATGTCCGGCTAGCCCAATTCACTATCAGCGTAATCCAGTTCAAACGATCAAGACAAGTGTTCACGGCGCGATAAATCTCTTGGGACTGGCAAAGCGAACTGGAGCTAGATTCCTGCAGGCTTCTACTTCTGAAATTTATGGAGATCCAACACACTCACCTCAAGCCGAAGGCTACTGGGGTAATGTCAATCCCATTGGTCCTAGAGCCTGTTACGACGAAGGTAAACGTGCTGCGGAGACCCTAAGTGCCGATTATTCTCGACAATACGGGCTTGATGTGCGAATTGCCCGCATTTTCAATACGTTTGGTCCGAGAATGGCTCCAGATGACGGAAGAGTCGTCAGCAATTTCATTGTTCAAGCTCTTTCAGGTGAACCCATCACCATATATGGTGATGGGAGTCAAACTCGCAGTTTCTGCTATGTCGATGATCTAATCGAAGGTCTAGTGCGACTTTTCTTCCATCACACCGCTCCTGGACCTGTGAACTTGGGTAATCCCGAAGAAGTCACCATCGAAGAGTTGGCTCGTGAAGTGATTTCAATGACTGGAAGCCAGTCGGAGCTTGCCTCAAGGGATCTTCCAGTTGATGATCCGAGGCAGAGAAGACCAGATATCTCAAAGGCCGAAGAGCTACTGGGTTGGGAACCTAAGGTTTCACGGTCACAGGGCCTGTCCACGACTATTGAATATTTTCGAAATGTGCTTCAGTGAGCGGAGGATGAGGGATTTGAACCCTCGATAGGTTTCCCTATACACGCTTTCCAAGCGTGCGCACTCGGCCGCTATGCGAATCCTCCAGGGACGTTGCGACTAAAGTCGCGACGCGAAGGTGCAGTCTAGTCGTAGCGAGAAACTAGACTGAGCCACGATTCCTCGTGCGGCGATGGATCTGTCTCACCCTCCAGGGTCGGAAGACAGCAAAGGAAGACTTGTTCTTCGGGTGCACGAGGGATCCTTTTGCATAAAGTACTGTCAAAGAGGAGGAAGTTGATGAGTCTTCCTCTGGCCTTAAAATATCGTCCCAGTTCATTCAATGCCGTCATCGGCCAAGAGCAAGTTACCACCTCCTTAACGGCAGCGCTTACCGCGAAGCAGATTCATCACGCCTACTTGTTCTCTGGACCTCGAGGTTGTGGAAAGACTTCGAGCGCCCGAGTTCTGGCGCGCTCCTTGAATTGCGAAAAGGGACCGATCGCAGATCCTTGCGGTGACTGTCAATCCTGCCGTGATCTCATTGCAAATGGTCCTGGATCTTTTGATGTCATTGAGATGGATGCAGCAACTCATGGACTCGTCGATGATGCTCGCGAATTACGTGACAAGGCACTCTTTGCACCTGTCCAAAGCAGATACAAGATCTACATCATTGATGAGGCGCATCAATTAGGTCCAGCAGCGGCTAATGCCTTGCTCAAGATCGTCGAAGAGCCACCTCCTTATGTCATATTCATTTTTGCCACAACAGAACCCGAGAAGGTCATTCCTACGATTCGCTCCCGTACACATCACTATCAGTTCCGACTGGTTGGTCCTGAGGTTTTGAGATCATATCTATTTGAAATTTGCGAGAAAGAAGATGTAGCGCTCGATGAAGGTGCACTAACCCTTGCTGCAAGGGCTGGCCATGGTTCAGTCAGAGATGCTCTTTCTGCTCTTGGTCAGCTGATAAATGGTGCGGTCAATGGAAAAGTCACTTACGAGGCAGCCCTGCAACTTCTCAGTCACACAAGTAAGGAGAGTCTGGGCCAGATAACAAAGGGACTGATGAATCGTGATGCTGGAGAGCTCTTGGATGCAGTTCGAAGGTTGTTGGAAACTGGTGGTGATCCCAGAAGATTCACTCTGGATCTTCTGGATCACATGAGGGATCTCATGGTTCTCAGCGCTTCAAATGGGGAGAAGAAGCTCCTTCTGCGGAGCTACACCGATGATGAATTAGCCGAACTCGTGGGCATAACCAGCGCCATCTCAATCTCTGAATTGATTGCGATGACTGAAATCGTTGCTGACCACCTTGTGCGGCTCCGAGGTGCAACCACACCTCAGATCACCCTTGAAACCATGATGATGCGGCTACTTCAGACCAGCTCTTCACGTTCCACGAAGGAGAGCGGGCATATTCCAAAGAAGACAAGTCTTGATGAAGAAATCTCTAGTTCAGTGAAGAGGACCGTGCCATCGCCGGAGATCAACACCAACCAATCGAAGTTGTCAAAGTCGCCATCCATCTCAAAGGTATCTCTAACTGACTTGAAGTCATTGGAAGGTAATTGGCCGCGTGTACTTGAGGGAGTAAAGAATCGCAGGCGTCTCACATGGACACTCCTAAGCTCTCACGCATTCCCATCAGGTTTCGAATCTGGGGTCGTCAAAGTAGCCCTTCCGAGTGCAGGAGCGCTTGATTCATTTGAAAGATCGAATAGTCGAGACGTCCTCTTGAATGCCATGAAAGAGGTCTTCGAAGGTGACTTCGACATCGAGATGATCGTGCAGGGAACTAGACAATCAACCCCATCACAGGTTCAAGATTCTGATCTTACGGACTCTGTTGATCAAGTTTCTGGGGAAGAATTGCTAATGAAGGCCTTGGGCGCTCAAATTATCTCTAAGGAAGAACAGTAGATGTACGAAGGTGTCATCCAGGAGCTGATAGATGAATTGGGAAGACTCCCTGGCATTGGTCCAAAGAGCGCGCAACGGATCGCCTTCCATCTCATTCAATCGGAACGTGTTGATGTCGATCGGCTAGTTGAGGTCCTCCGCAATGTGCGGGAGCGGGTGAAGTTCTGCGTCGTTTGCGGAAATGTCTCAGAAGATATGGAGTGCAGGATTTGTAGGGATCCACGACGGGATTCTGGGGTGATTTGTGTCGTGGAGGAGAGTAAAGATGTGGTCGCCATAGAGAGGACACGTGAGTTCCGTGGTCGGTATCACGTACTCGGTGGTGCGATTAGTCCCATAGATGGTGTTGGACCGGAACAGTTGCGAATCCGGGAACTCCTAGCTCGACTTACGGACACCCAGGTCACCGAAGTTATCCTCGCGACAGACCCCAATCTTGAGGGGGAGGCGACCGCTACGTACCTAGCGAGAATGATCAAACCGCTCGGGATAGCAGTCTCTCGTCTTGCTAGCGGGCTCCCCGTGGGAGGCGATCTCGAGTACGCCGACGAAGTCACACTCGGAAGGGCATTTGAAGGAAGACGAACTCTAGAGGGATAGTCCAAATAGTGGATGTTGTTGTGTCTCAATATATGGAATGAATATGAACCTGAGTACTGAAGTCCTCAGAATTGGGTCGTGGGCCTCATAGTTCAGAAGTACGGCGGATCGTCGGTTGCTGATGCCGAAGGCATCAAGCGGGTCGCGGCACGTATCGCCTCAACCAAACGTGCGGGCCAACAGGTCGTTGTCGTTGTCTCCGCGATGGGAGACACCACTGACAATCTCATCGACCTCGCCAATGAAGTCACGCCCATCCCAGCGGGTCGAGAACTCGACATGCTGCTTACGGCGGGCGAGCGAATCTCTATGGCTTTGCTTGCCATGGCAATTGGGAACTTAGGTTTGGAGGCTAGATCCTTCACAGGAAGCCAGGCTGGGATCATCACTGATTCCACTCACGGTAGGGCTCGAGTGATCGATGTGACACCTGGCCGTATCAAGGAAGCTCTTGATGACGGTGCCATCGCCATCGTCGCTGGCTTTCAAGGGATCAGCCAAGACACAAAGGATGTGACGACTCTAGGTCGCGGCGGGTCGGACACGACAGCTGTCGCGCTTGCCGCAGCACTAGATGCTGATGTCTGTGAGATCTACACCGACGTGGATGGAGTCTTCTCTGCCGATCCCCGTGTTGTTCCTATGGCAAGGAAATTGAAGAGCGTCACTTATGAGGAGATGCTCGAGTTGGCGGCAAGCGGTGCAAAAGTCCTACATCTTCGTTGTGTGGAATATGCGCGTAGGTATGAACTACCCATTCATGTTCGTTCATCGTTCTCGAATCTCGAAGGGACATGGGTAGTCAAGAATCGTCCAGAGGAGGCAGGTATGGAGCAAGCGATCATCTCCGGTATCGCTCATGACCGAAGTGAAGCGAAGATAACTATCGTCGGAGTGCCAGATCGGACCGGTGTGGCTGCTCGGATATTTCAATCGATTGCTGACTCTGACATCAATATCGACATGATCGTTCAGAATGTCTCAGCCGCGGAGACCGGTCTGACCGATATCTCCTTCACCTTGCCAAAGAGTGAAGGTAGTAATGCGATCGGGATTCTCCAGCGCATCCAAGGTGAGATTGGATTCCAATCACTCCAATACGATGACCAGATCGGCAAGCTATCCCTCATTGGCGCAGGGATGCGTTCACACCCAGGAGTAACTGCGAATTTCTTCGCTGCGATGGCCTCTGCTGGGGTCAATATCGAGATGATTTCTACTTCCGAGATTCGAATTTCCATCATCTGCCGAGAGACTGACTTAGATGCGGGGGTCAAGGCCGCCCATTCTGCGTTTGATTTGGATGCAGATCAGATCGAGGCTGTTGTCTACGGTGGAACGGGAAGATGAAGAAACCATCGCTTGCCGTCGTAGGCGCCACAGGCGCCGTGGGTACTGTCATGCTTGAGATTCTCTCTACTCGTCCCGATGTCTGGGGTGAGATTCGTCTGATTGCATCGAAGCGAAGTGCGGGAAAGCGATTGATTTGTCGTGGTGAGGAGTTAGAGGTCGTAGAGCTAAGCCCAGAAAGCTTCGATGGAATTGATGTAGCTATGTTCGATGTGCCAGACGAAGTCTCGGCGATCTGGGCGCCTATCGCTGCAGAGCGCGGTGTCGTCTCGGTAGACAATTCAGGAGCATTCCGAATGGATCCCGATGTCCCACTGGTTGTCCCTGAGGTGAATCCTGAGCAGGTGCGGAATCGTCCTAAAGGAATCATCTCCAATCCGAACTGCACGACTCTCTCGATGATTGTTGCTATTGGAGCACTTCATCGCCAATTTGGTGTAGAAGAGTTGGTTGTCTCCTCCTACCAAGCGGCCTCTGGAGCAGGACAAGCAGGAACCGACACTCTCGAAGCTCAGATCTCAACGATTGCAGGTTCGGGCTTGGGCCATCAAACGAGTGATGTCAGAGATAGATTGAAAGACCTTGGCCCATTCCCGGCGCCACTTGCCTTGAATGTGATTCCTTGGGCCGGCTCTCTCAAGGAAGAGGGCTACACATCCGAAGAGATGAAGGTCCGGAATGAATCCCGAAAGATCCTAGGTCTGCCAAGTCTCAAGGTATCTGCGACCTGTGTGCGCGTCCCCGTTATGACTACACATTCACTCGCTGTCCATGCGACATTTTCAAGAGAAGTCACACGAAAGCAGGCACTTGAACTCCTCTCACGCTCCGAGGGAATCAAGCTTGTGGACGATCCGGAGAACAAACTCTTCCCGACACCCATCGATGTAGTTGGAACGGATCCGACCTGGGTAGGACGAGTACGCCAATCTCTAGATGATCCAAAATCCCTTGATCTCTTCGTCTGCGGCGATAACCTCAGAAAGGGTGCTGCTCTCAATACAGCACAAATTGCAGAACTCGTGGCAGCAGAGGTCTGATTGCCATAACTCTCCACACTGTTATCCTCATTTCGTGCGGATTCTCGTTGCGGGTTCGACAGGGTTAGTTGGCTCTGCGATAACTAGAGCGTTGGAGATGACTTCTCACGAGGTGGTGAGGGTCAGTTCCAAGGTCGTCAACCTGACTGATCGTCGAGCAACCTTTGATTTTCTGCACGAAGTGAAACCAGACGCAGTGATCGATGCCGCTGCCAAGGTGGGTGGAATCGGTGCAAATAACTCACAACCTGTCGAGTTCCTCTCTGCCAATGTTCAAATCCAGACAAACCTCATGGACGCAGCCCATGCAGTAAATGTTGAGAGATTCGTTTTCCTTGGATCGAGCTGTATCTACCCACGTGATGCACAACAACCGATCAAAGAGGAATCGCTTCTGACTGGTCCGCTTGAAGCGACAAACTCCGCCTATGCGATAGCGAAGATTGCTGGGATCGAATTGATTCGTTCATATCGCCGTGAGTATGGACGCCGCTGGATCTCACTGATGCCAACAAATCTCTACGGCCCGGGTGACAATTTCGATCTTGCCACCAGTCACGTCCTACCAGCCTTGATTCGAAGATTCTCAGAGGCGGTAGAGAATGGTTCTTCAGAGGTTGTCCTATGGGGAACGGGGCTTCCCCGACGCGAATTCCTTCATGTAGATGATCTAGCAACCGCCGTGCTGCTCTGCATGGAGCGGTACGACGATGATCAGATTCTCAATGTTGGTGTTGGAAGCGATGTCACGATCAAGGAATTGGCAGGGATCATCGCCTCCGTTACTGGATTTCAAGGCGAGATTCTGTGGGATTCAAGCAAGCCTGATGGAACTCCAAGAAAGGTTCTTGATGTATCACGAATCGTGGAGTTGGGTTGGTCACCCAAGATCACTTTGAAGGATGGAATAATCCAAACCCTCGCGTGGTATCGCGAAAACCTAAAGAGAGGGTGAAGATCCGTGAAAGTCGCGCTCATCACTGGAATCACAGGGCAAGACGGCTCATATCTCGCAGAGTTTCTTCTCGCCAAAGGGTACGAAGTTCACGGCCTGATTCGACGTTCAAGTAGCTTCAACACGGGTCGGATCGACCATATCTATGTTGATCCACATCAACCCAACCCTCGTTTGAGGCTGCATTATGGTGATTTGATGGATGGCGTCGGCATTACAAACCTCATTCGAGAGATTCAGCCTGATGAGATCTATAACCTTGCCGCGCAATCCCACGTCATGGTCTCCTTCACCATGCCTCAATACACAGCACAAGTAGATGGGGTTGGAACGGTCGGAATCTTGGAAGCGATAAGGGCTTCTTCAAAAGCAACGAAGTTCTATCAAGCAAGCACGAGTGAACTCTTTGGATCTACACCACCACCTCAAAATGAGGAATCAAGGTTTCGGCCCAGGAGTCCATATGCCGCTGCCAAATTGATGAGCTATTGGGCTACGGTCAACTACCGAGAGGCCTTCGGGATACATGCCACCAATGGAATTCTTTTCAATCATGAGTCTCCGCGACGGGGAGAGACATTTGTAACTCGCAAAATCACACGAGCTGTCGCGGCTATAAAGAATGGTAAACAATCAAAGTTATATCTTGGAAATCTTGATGCAATTCGAGATTGGGGTTATGCAAAAGAGTACGTCGAGAGCATGTGGTTGATGTTGCAGAAAGAAGAACCATCTGATTACGTGGTCGCAACCGGAGTCGGTGCGACAGTAAAGGATTTCGTCGAAGCTTCTTTTGGTCATGCAGGATTGGACTGGAAGGACTTCGTCGAAGTCGACAAGAAGTACCAGCGACCAACCGAGGTAGATGCTTTGATCGGTGATGCATCAAAGGCTGAACGAGAGTTGAAGTGGAAGCCAAGGACACATTGGCGAGAGTTGGCCAAATTGATGGTCGATGCTGACTTAGCTTCCTATGGCTGAGATTCAAGAGTAAGCAGCGTCACCTCTTTGGGACAGAAGAGCCTGAATGGGGTCCAAGGGTTGTGCCCCATACCGGCAGAGACATGGAGCCACGGTTCTCCAACCATCTGCGTGAGTCCACGTGATCGCCAGTTCGGTAAATCACAATTGGAAGTGAGCGACTTTGTTCCCCTGAGCCATGGAATTCTAACCTGACCACCATGCGTATGTCCCGCGAATATCAAGTCGATTCCATCACTAGCCATGGCGTTCAACACCCTCATATAAGGCGCATGCGTGACACCAATTGAGATGTCGACGTCACCACGATTCTTTTGCACGCTCGAGTAGTCATCGAGCCCCAAATGCGCGTCATCAGTACCGCGCAGCTCAATGGAGGTTCCGTGAATCTCCACTTTAGAAATCATGTGGGTTAGGTTGATCCAGCCAAACTCTCGAAGGCCTTCATCGAGTTTCTTGACGGGAAGTTCAGGACCATGAATCCTTCTTCCTCGGTCTGGGAGAAGATAACGTAGAGGGTTTTTGAAACGAGGTGCGTAGTAGTCATTCGAGCCGAAGACAAAGAATCCAGGCTTCTCGAGTAGTGGATGGAGAGCCTTTCGAAGTAGCTCGATTGACTCGGGATGTGCAATGTGATCTCCAGTACTGATCACGATGTCGGGATCAAGATCAACCCAACTCTTGATGAACTCTATTGCGTGACCTTGATTGGGAGTTAGATGGATGTCCGAGAAGTGGAGGACTCGAATAGACGCACGCCCCTCAGGCAGAATAGGGAGAGAGACCTGTCGAATACGGAAACCCATAGGCATGAGAAGATACTGCCATGTCGCTGAAAGCCAAATTGAGAGAAGACCTCACCGAGTCGATTCGTTCTAGGAATGAACTTCGTTCCTCCACGCTACGCATGGTCCTCACAGCAATTACAACTGAGGAGGTGTCAGGAAAGGAAGCTAGGGTCTTGACCGATGCAGAAGTGATCACCGTGCTCACCCGAGAGGCGAAGAAGCGCCGAGAAGCGGCTGAGGCCTTTGAACAAGGTGGTGCGGTCGACCGATCACAGCGCGAGAAGGCCGAAGGTGAAGTGATTGCTGAGTACCTCCCTAGTCAATTGAGCCACGAGGAATTGAATTCATTGATAGGTGAAGCTATCTCGGCTACCGGAGCGCAGGGGCCCAGTGGAATGGGTGTTGTCATGAAGTACCTTCAACCCAAAATAGCGGGCAGAGCGGATGGCGCAACCGTCTCAAGCGCCGTGAAGGCAGCGCTGGCAAAGTGAACCTAAGGAGCGATGATGATCAAGTACGAGTATGCGACAGTTCCACTTCTCACCCATGCGACAAAGCAAATTCTCGACACATGGGGCTCAGATGGTTGGGAACTCATTCAAGTAGTGCCTGCTCCAGGAGGCGGTGACCAATTGGTTGCATACATGAAGCGACCAAAGCAAGACTAATGATTGATGTTTAGAAGATCGTATGAGAAAGTGTAGATAGATGTACATCTTGCTTCGGGGCCTGACTAGGCAACTGTTTGCCTTTTGCGGGCTGGGTCTTGTCTCTCTGGAAAAACTTCAAACACTAGAAGAGGCACGAATTGAACGAGACATTCTCATCAATAAGTTACCGCTGTATCTTCATCTCCTCTCCAAAGGCTGGCTAGCCGAGACAGATGTTGAATTACTTCGAAACTCAACGAGCGAAAAGGGTCAAGACATCTTTGCCCTCTTGGCCTTAGGAAAGAAGAAAAGCGGAACGTTCATTGAGTTTGGTGCTTACAATGGAATCGACTTTAGCAACACCCTCTTGCTCGAGACCCATTTTGGGTGGGAGGGAGCACTGATTGAACCGATTCCATCAAGTTTTGCGAACGTCAAAAGACACAGATCATCTATGGCTATTCATGGCGCAGTAACTCCTGTTGACCAAGAGTCTGTTTCCGTCACAGAGACCCCTGCAAACAATTTGTCTCATGTGTCAGAAGGAACTAGCGGATTCTTTGGAGGATTATTTGAGCGAGTACATCATGTACCTGGCTATTCAATTTCAACCATAATGACAAATTTCTTGCAGCGAAACCACGTAGATTTTTTGTCAGTGGATGTTGAGGGGCTTGAATATCAGATCCTCCAGACACTGGACTTCGGAAGGTACAGTTATGGCGTAATCTGCGTTGAACATAACAATTCAGACAACAAGGTGGCCATAAAGAAGCTCTTGGAGAGTGAAGGATATCTCTTGGTTATGGAAGAGTTTTCTGGAAATGATTATTGGTTTATTCATCCATCAGTCGCGAAAGGTAACACTTTCTTGGAGGTGTAGTCCTGAAGCGCTTCATTGTCCGTGAATAGGGGACTGAAAGGAAAAGATGGACACATGACTAACATTCGGAAGAGATTAGGGGATCTCAACCTGAGTATTCCAGTTGCACAACAACCCTTGGCTTCATACGTTCTTGCCACAGTCACAGGAAACTTGATTTTCACCGCAGGACAGCTCCCATTAGTAAATGGTCAGATGGTGGCAACAGGGAAAGTCGGTCAAGAGGTTGATGTGGATCAAGCCAAGAAGTTGGCAGAGATTTGCGCCCTCAATTGTTTGGCGGCTGTAGAGACAATAGTTCCGCTGGAGAAAATCTCTCGAATAATTCGGGTCGTTGGCTATGTGAATAGCGCGACAGGCTTTACAAACCAGCCGGCGGTGATCAACGGAGCAAGCGAGTTGTTTCTCAATCTTTGGGGGGATTCAGGAAAGCATGCTCGGAGCGCCATAGGTGTAGCAGAACTTCCACTCAATGCACCTGTCGAAGTCGAGCTAACCGTAGAGATCACGGCCTAAAAACTACTTGCCCCTCTTTGCCAATCTTTCATAATCAAGAACGACCACAGCGCGAGCCTCAAGACGTAACCATCCGCGGCCAGCAAAGTCGGCGAGTGCTTTATTCACAGTCTCTCGCGATGCACCAACTAATTGAGCCAACTCTTCCTGCGTAAGGTCGTGGTTGACATGAAAACCATCATCTTCCTTGACGCCGAAGCGTTCACCTAGATCGATGAGAGCCTTTGCAACACGTCCAGGGACATCGGAGAAGACCAAGTCACTGACGACTTCGTTGGTGCGGCGTAGGCGTTGAGCAAGGCGTGCCAGGAGTTGAAGCGAGACCTCTGGATGCTGTGTGACCCATGGAATGACTTTGTCGTGGCCAAGAGCCAAGAGACGGGTATCGGTGACCGCGGTGGCAGTCGCGGTGCGTGGCCCGACATCGAAGAGAGAGAGTTCGCCAAACATCTCACCAGGGCCAAGGATGGAGAGCAAATTCTCTCTCCCATCAACGCTCTTCGTGCCTAGTTTGATCTTTCCAGAGATGATCACATAGAGGGTCTGGCCATCATCGCCTTCACTGAAGAGAACATTGCCTTTTGCGATCTTGACTGAAGTCATCGCCTCCCGAAGGGTGGCAGCAGCGCTGTCATCTAGGGCG
>Ga0129336_10000139_pt1 | contig 36637 bp, 35 predicted proteins | sample CPB6_02_DNA_FD_96878 | JGI IMG/M metagenome (GOLD analysis project Ga0129336, IMG submission 96878) | Freshwater to marine salinity gradient microbial communities from Chesapeake Bay, USA - CPBay_Sum_0.6_0.2_DNA | ecosystem: Environmental > Aquatic > Marine > Coastal | place: USA: Chesapeake...
CTGGGGTGCTCTCCAACTGACAAGTTCCAGTCAGGTGCACAACCGTCTTTGCCGGATGACTGGCTGGGCGGATTTCTTTGCCCGTGCCACGGTTCTACCTTTGATATGGCTGGGCGAGTATTCAAAAACAAACCTGCGCCCGACAATTTGGAAGTGCCCCCGCATATGTACCTGTCCGATAGCAAATTGCTCATCGGTGAAGACAAGAAGGCTTGAGGACGATCAACATGGCTGAATTCAAGGAATTACCCGCTGACGCGCCCGCTGGCGCCAAGTTGACCAACTGGTTCGAGAACCGGTTCCCAACCATGTTTGACGCTTACCGCGTTCACATGGCGGAATACTTTGCACCCAAGAACTTCAATTTCTGGTACATCTTTGGCTCACTGGCCATGCTGGTCCTGGTCATCCAGATCGTGACGGGTATCTTCCTCGTCATGCATTACAAGCCGGACGCAGCCCTTGCCTTTGCCTCGGTGGAATACATCATGCGGGATGTTCCCTGGGGTTGGCTGATCCGTTACATGCATTCGACTGGCGCCTCGGCATTTTTTGTGGTGGTCTACCTGCATATGTTCCGTGGCCTGATGTACGGCAGTTATCGCAAGCCGCGTGAATTGGTCTGGATTTTTGGTTGCGCCATCTTCTTGATCCTGATGGCCGAGGCCTTCATGGGCTACCTGTTGCCCTGGGGGCAGATGTCGTATTGGGGGGCCCAGGTGATTGTCAATCTGTTCTCAGCCATTCCTTTTATTGGTCCGGACCTGGCACTGCTGATTCGCGGTGACTATGTGGTGGGCGACGCCACCTTGAACCGCTTCTTCAGCTTCCATGTTATTGCCGTTCCGCTGGTGCTGCTGGGCCTAGTAGTTGCCCACTTGTTGGCTTTGCATGATGTCGGCTCCAATAATCCGGACGGTGTGGAAATCAAGTCTGGCCCCAAGGGCAATGCCTGGTCTGCCACGGCGCCAGCCGATGGCGTGCCCTTCCATCCCTACTACACGGTGCACGACATTTTTGCCGTCAGCGTCTTTTTGCTGGTGTTTTCTGCCATCGTCTTCTTCGCGCCCGAGTTTGGTGGCTACTTCCTGGAATACAACAACTTCATCCCGGCTGATCCCCTCAAGACTCCTGCGCACATTGCGCCCGTCTGGTATTTCACCCCTTTCTATTCAATGTTGCGGGCTATTACCAGTGAAATGATGTATGTCCTAATCGGATGTACGGTGCTTGGAGCTCTGCTGGGCGTGGCCAAATGCAAATCCACCTTGTTTCGCAGCGCTGTGATAGGTGCAACGGTGATTGCTGTGGCCATGATGCTTGCGATTGACGCCAAGTTCTGGGGCGTGATGGTCATGGGTGGTGCCGTGATCATCCTGTTTTTCCTGCCCTGGCTGGATAACAGTCCGGTCAAATCGATTCGTTATCGTCCTGACTGGCACAAATATGTCTACGGCATCTTTGTGATCAATTTTGTGATTCTGGCTTACCTGGGAGTGCAGCCTCCCTCGCCAGTGGGCGAGCGGGTGTCTCAGGTGGGGACCCTGTTCTACTTTGGATTCTTCCTGCTGATGCCTTGGTGGAGTCATTTGGGGCAAGCCAAACCCGTGCCCAGCCGCGTGAACTTTTCAGCCCATTGAGCCGGAGACCATAACAAATGAAGCAACTGATTCTTGGTTTCATCCTCTCGTTCAGCCTACTCGGTGGTGCTCACGCATCGGGCTCAGAGACTCCCTGGGACAAGGCGCCCGTCAATACCAGTGATATGACATCGCTGCAAAACGGTGCCAAGTTGTTTGTTAACTACTGTCTGAATTGCCATTCTGCGGCCTACATGCGCTACAACCGCTTGCAGGACATTGGCCTGACGAATCAGCAGATCAAGGACAACTTGCTGTTTACCACCGACAAGGTGGGTGAAACCATGAAGTCCTCCATCAACCCTAAAGAGGCCAAGGGCTGGTTTGGTGCCAACCCCCCCGATTTGACGGTGATCGCTCGCTCACGTGCCGGTCATGGAGGCAGCGGGGCTGATTACCTCTACACCTTCCTGCGCACCTTCCACGTTGATGACAGCAAGGCAACTGGCTGGAACAACCTGGTCTTTCCTAGCGTTGGCATGCCCCATGCCCTGTGGGAATTGCAGGGCCAGCGGCGCCCTGTCTATGAAACCAAAGAGGAACATGGCCATGAGGTACATGTTTTCAAGGGATGGGAGCAGATTACCCCGGGCACCCTGAGTCCTGCTCAATATGACCGTGCGGTCGGTGACCTTGTGAACTTTCTTCAGTGGATGGGTGAGCCCTCCCAAAACACCCGGGTACGGGTAGGTGTCTGGGTTATGATCTTTCTGCTGATCTTCAGTATCTTCGCCTGGAGGCTAAACGCCAGCTACTGGAAAGACGTCAAGTAGTAAATTTATTGTCAATTTTGCACCAATGCGGTGCAAAATTTGCATTTTATAGGGTGGGTTTGCGAAAATGCGGCCCACTCTTTGTTTTTTGTTTTAGGAGCTTTCCGCCATGATGGTGCTGTACTCGGGGACGACTTGCCCTTTTTCACATCGATGCCGCTTTGTTTTGTTTGAAAAAGGGATGGACTTTGAAATTAGAGATGTCGATCTCTACAACAAGCCTGAGGACATCAGTGTGATGAATCCTTATGGCCAGGTACCCATTCTGGTTGAGCGTGACTTGATCCTTTATGAGTCCAACATCATCAATGAGTACATCGATGAACGGTTTCCCCATCCTCAGTTGATGCCCGGAGATCCCGTCGACCGCGCTCGGGTGCGTCTCTTCCTGCTCAATTTTGAGAAAGAATTGTTTACCAATGTTTCGATTTTGGAAAACCGAGCCACCAAGGGCAATGAAAAGGTGCTGGAAAAGGCGCGTGCTCACATCCGTGACCGTCTGATTCAACTCGCGCCGGTTTTCCTGAAGAACAAATTTATGCTGGGTGAAAATTTCTCCATGCTTGATGTGGCGATTGCGCCCCTGTTGTGGCGTCTGGACTACTACGGCATCGAGCTATCCAAAAATGCAGCCCCGCTGCTGAAATATGCTGAAAGAATTTTTTCCCGCCCAGCCTATATCGAAGCGCTGACGCCATCAGAAAAAGTGATGCGTAAGTAAGACAGCCTGGTTTTTTGCTATGACAAGCGAGCAAGACACAAGCTCCACCCGTCCTTATTTCATTCGTGCTTTGCACCAATGGTGCTGTGACAATGGCTTGACGCCCTATGTCGCGGTGAGGGTGGATGACAGCGTACAGGTCCCGCGAGAATTTGTCCGTAATGAAGAAATTGTGCTCAATATCAGCCCCGATGCCACCAGCGCACTGTCCCTGGGTAACGAATTCATCGAGTTCAAAGCCCGTTTTGGCGGGGTCGCCCGTGAAGTCATTGTTCCAATATCAATGGTGATGGCAATCTATGCGCGTGAAAATGGTCAGGGCATGGCGTTTCCGCTCAATGAACCAGGAAAGTCCCCCGCCAAGCCACCCGTATTGAGCCCTGTTGGGTCGGCTGGGCTGACCAAACTTTCACTCACCGAAGTTCAAAATGAAGAGCAAGACAATGATCATTCCCCGGAACCACCCAAGTCCGGAGGCTCAAATGCTCGACCCAGTCTCAAACGTGTGAAGTAAAATCACGGAGGCATCTCTTGTTAAGCCGATTTAGCTCAGTTGGTAGAGCACCCGCCTTGTAAGCGGTAGGTCGTCAGTTCGAATCCGACAATCGGCACCACTTTCTGATCAGGACACGCCAGGTCAGCTTTGTTGAATGGCATGGACCTTGATCCGGATGGTCGTAACTTGCCAGCCATGGCTGCGCAAATGGCTGCAAAGTGCAGGTAGAAATTGCCGTAGTTTTGCAGCAGCAGCACTGTTGCTGGCAATCAGGCACCAGCTGTCGTCCTGAATCGGACCGGGTTTAAGAGCACCCCATAAGCTTGCAGGCAGCAAGGGCTCAATGGATTTCAGGCGAGCCTGAGACTCGCCGGCCAGGTCTGACAGGCGGGAAAGAACGGGCGACTCCTGCGTTGCCTGCAGCAGGGTTAGGGGCTGTCGTGTGCGGCTCATTGCAGATTGAACTTAGGAGAATCAAGTGCACCTGATTATTACGGATGCTTGGCTAGCCAAATCCAGAGCGGTTCATCTCAGCGGTGTTCGACTGATTGTGATGGGCCTGGTTTTGTCGCTCGCCCTGATGCTGACAGCCGCCGGCCTTTACCACTGGGTATTTTTAAAAGGGGCTCGCGAGGGTTGGCCAGTCGTGAGCACCATCATGCGGTTAATGATCAAGGACGAAATGGCCCAGCGAGAGCGAATCGCGCGAGACAATGTCGATGCTTTGGCTAAGCAGCTTGGGGAAATGCAGGCAAAGCTGCTGCAGCTTGAGTCCTTGGGAGAGAGGGTGTCAAGCCTGGCCGGTCTTGATCCTGCCGAAATCCGTGCCAAACCCGCACAAGGGGGCGCACTGATCCCGGGAAGAAGCCTGACGCTTGAAGAACTCCAGCAAACCTTGACTGAGCTGGATCAGAAGACCGATCAGCGCAACAATTTGATGACAGTCATCGAATCCCGCTTGCTCGAGCAGAAATTGCAGAGCCTCACAATCCCGACCCAGCTTCCGATTGAATTTGGCAAACCTGGCTCCCCTTTTGGCTGGCGAATTGACCCCTTCACCGGGACCATGGCCTTGCATTCAGGGGTAGATTTCCAGGCCGATGTCGGAACCCCCATACTGGCGGCGGCAGGCGGTGTTGTGGTCACCCAGGAATTTCATCCAAATTATGGAAACATGATCGAAATCGACCATGGCAAAGGGCTGGTGACGCGCTATGGTCACGCCTCCAGGGTGTATGTCCGTAAAGGCGATCTGATCAAGCGGGGCCAAAAAATTGCCGATGTCGGCACCACCGGGCGATCAACGGGCCCCCACCTGCATTTTGAGGTGCGTGTCCATGAAGTACCTCAAAACCCGAAGAAGTTTCTTTTTGCAGCCAGCAGTGAAAATCAGCGACCGCCAAAGAAGTTGCGCACTGCCAGGAAAGACCACCAAGCGCCCGCGGATACCAGTCTGGCCGAAAGGTAAAATTGGCCCCTTGTTTATTCCAGATCTCCTGCATTGTGTAGCGACGATGCAGCTTGCTGAGACAGAATCTTTCCGTCAAATTCGAAAAAAGGCTGCACCGGTAAGCGTACTGAATTCTTGTACGTCATGTCGGTGGAACACTCATGGTCACCCATCTTCTTACCAAGTTATTTGGCAGCCGTAACGATCGGCTGCTCAAACAATACCAGGGCGTTGTCAAGCGCATCAATGCCTTGGAGCCTCAGTATCAACAGCTGAGTGATGAGGCCTTACAGGCCAAGACCACAGAGTTTCGTCAGCATATTGCCAACGGCCAGTCGCTTGAAGACTTGTTGCCCGAAGCATTTGCCGTCGTACGTGAGGCGTCCAAACGCGTCATGAAGATGCGGCACTTCGATGTGCAGCTGGTTGGTGGCATGGCGCTGCATGAAGGCAAGATTGCTGAAATGAGAACTGGTGAGGGCAAGACCTTGACCGCTACCTTGCCGGTTTACCTCAACGCGTTGGCCGGTGGCGGTGTGCATGTGGTTACCGTGAATGACTACCTGGCCAACCGAGACGCTCAATGGATGGGCAAACTCTACAACTTTCTGGGGTTGACCGTGGGTGTCAACCTGCCCCAGATGCAACGCCAGGACAAGCAAGCTGCTTATCAGGCAGATATCACTTACGGAACCAACAATGAATTTGGCTTTGATTACCTGCGTGACAATATGGTGTATGAGGTCACCGATCGCGTGCAGCGGGGTCTCAAATATGCCATCGTCGATGAAGTTGACTCGATCCTGATCGACGAGGCAAGAACGCCCTTGATCATCAGCGGTCAGGCCGAAGATCACACAGCGCTTTATCAGGCCATCAACAAGGTCGTGCCAAAACTATCCCGCCAGGAGGGAGAGGCTGACCCACGAACTGGTGAAGGTGTGATCAAGCCAGGCGACTTCACACTGGATGAAAAAAGTCATCAGGTATTTCTGACTGAGCAGGGTCACGAAAATGCCGAAGCCATTCTCAGTGCTGCCGGTTTGCTGGCTGAAGGCGCCAGCTTGTACGATCCCTCTAACATCACACTGATGCATCACCTCTATGCGGGCTTGAGGGCGCATCATGTCTACCATCGGGACCAACACTATGTGGTTCAAAACGGGGAAATTGTCATCGTTGACGAATTCACTGGGCGGTTGATGGCCGGCCGTCGTTGGAGCGACGGGCTGCATCAGGCGGTAGAGGCCAAGGAGGGGGTGGCAATCCAGGCTGAAAATCAGACCCTGGCATCCATTACTTTCCAGAATTACTTCCGTCTTTACGGAAAGCTGGCGGGCATGACGGGTACCGCCGATACGGAAGCCTATGAATTCCAGGAGATATATGGCCTGGAGACTGTTGTCATACCACCCAACCGCGCCAGCAAACGAGAGGACCAGTTGGACCGGGTGTACAAATCCACCCGTGAAAAATACGAGGCAGCCATTGCCGACATACGCGCCTGCCATGAGCGTGGCCAGCCAGTGTTGGTCGGTACAACCTCGATTGAAAACTCTGAAATCATTGCCAAGCTTCTCGAAAAAGAAAAGTTGCCGCATCAGGTGCTCAACGCCAAACAGCATGCCCGTGAAGCGGAGATCATTGCCCAGGCAGGGCGTGCCGGCATGATCACCATTGCCACCAACATGGCGGGCCGTGGCACGGACATTGTGCTGGGCGGCAATATTGAAAAAATGGTCGAGGCCATTGAAGCCCAAGAAAGCATTGACGCGGATACCAAGCAGAAGCAAATTGCTGATTTGCGCGCTCAATGGAACCTAGATCATGACAAGGTGGTGGCGCTTGGGGGGCTGCGCATCATTGCCACCGAGCGGCATGAGTCCCGCCGTATCGACAACCAGCTGCGCGGTCGCTCAGGTCGTCAGGGGGACCCAGGATCCTCCCGCTTCTACCTTAGTCTAGATGATGCCTTGATGAGGATATTTGCCGGCGAGCGGGTGCGCGCCATCATGGACCGCCTGAAGATGCCTGAGGGCGAGGCGATCGAGGCGGGTATTGTCACCAGAAGCATTGAAAGCGCCCAGCGCAAGGTGGAAACCAGAAACTTTGATATCCGCAAGCAATTGCTGGAATACGATGACGTGGCCAATGACCAGCGCAAGGTGATTTACCAACAGCGCAATGCCATTCTGGATGCAGAAGACCTGTCGGTCCAGATTACTTCTTTGCGGCAAGGCTCTTTCACAGACCTTGTTCGCCAGTTTGTTCCCCTGGAGTCGGTCGAGGAGCAGTGGGATCTGCCTGGCCTGGAAAAAGTTTTGCATGATGAGTGGCAGATCGACCACCCGATAAGTGCTGCGGTGCAAAGTGCCAGTGATATCAACGATGAGGATATCCTGGAACAAGTTGTTGAACTGGCCGACAAGTCATACGCCGCAAAGGTCGAACAGGTGGGTGCGGCCAACTTCCTGCAATTTGAACGTATGGTGCTGCTGCAAAGTATCGACACGCATTGGCGGGAGCATTTGAGTGCGCTGGATTATTTACGCCAAGGTATTCATTTGCGAGGCTACGCACAAAAGCAACCCAAGCAGGAATACAAGCGCGAGGCGTTCGAGTTGTTTGGCCAGTTACTTGACTCGGTGAAAAACGAGGTCACCAAAGTGCTGTTGACGGTGCGCGTTCAGTCAAGCGAACAGCTTGAACAGGCGGCAGATGAGATGGAAAGCCGGGCCGAGCATATCGCCAATGTCACCTACACCGCACCCACAGAAACTGGAGAAGTCCAGACCACTGTCGATACTGCAACTCAGGTAGCGGCAGTTCCGCGGGTGGGTCGTAACGAACCTTGCCCCTGCGGCAGTGGAAAAAAATACAAGCACTGCCACGGAAAGCTCAGTTGAGGTGTCTCCATGCCGGTAAATTTTTCTGGTCCCAATCCCGCTGAACTGTTCCCCATTGCTGGTGTGCGCATTGGCGTTGCGGAGGCCGGAATTCGCAAGGTCAACCGCAAGGACCTGACCGTTGTGCTGCTTGATTCAGGGGCTTCGGTAGGGGGTGTGTTCACACAGAACAGGTTTTGTGCCGCGCCGGTTCAGGTCTGCAGGGAGCACCTGACAAAAGCCGCTCAGAACGGCCCCGGCATTCGTGCCATCGTGATTAACACCGGAAATGCCAACGCGGGTACCGGTAACGATGGGCTGGAGCGATCAATCAGAACATGTGCCACGCTGGCCAAGCATTTGAACATCGCTACCGAGCAGGTGCTGCCTTTTTCCACCGGTGTGATCATGGAGCAATTGCCCATTGAAAGAATTGAGGCTGGCTTACCGGCCGCTCTGGCTGATGCGAATGAAGCGAATTGGCTGCGTGCCGCCGAAGGGATCATGACCACCGACACGGTTCCCAAGGCCTTTGGCAAACAGATCATGATTGGAAATTCTCGGGTCAGCATTACCGGTATCAGCAAGGGTGCAGGCATGATTCGACCCAATATGGCCACCATGCTGGGATTCATGGCGACTGATGCGCGAGTCAGCCAGCAAGTGATTCATCAGTTAGCCCTTGAGTTGGCCGAAGGTTCGTTCAATCGGGTGACTGTCGATGGCGATACCTCTACCAACGACTCTTTTGTGGTGATTGCCAGCAATAAAGCTGACCATCCGGCCATTGAGACCCTTGCCAGCCATGAAGGTCAGTTACTCAAGGCTGCCATGCTGGATGTGGCCCGCCAGCTTGCCCAGGCGATTGTTCGAGATGGTGAAGGAGCCACCAAATTCATCACAGTCTGCGTTCAGGGCGGGAAAACCTCACAAGAGTGTCGTCAGGTTGCGTATGCGATCGCCCATTCACCACTGGTCAAGACCGCCTTTTATGCCAGTGACCCAAACCTGGGGCGGATTCTGGCAGCCGTTGGTTACGCTGGCATCGAAGACCTTGACCAGACGCACATTGAGCTCTACCTTGACGATGTGCATGTAGCGCACCAGGGTGGACGACATCCTGCTTACCGTGAAGAAGATGGCCAACGGGTGATGAGGCAAAGCGAAATTACGGTTCGCGTGCTGCTTGGCCGGGGAGAGGCTGAAGATGTCGTTTGGACGTGTGATTTCAGCCATGACTATGTCACCATCAACGCAGATTACAGATCCTGATGAGCGAAAAATTCGAACATTTGATGGTGCGTGCGGAGCAACTGATCGCTCGCATTGAATCCATCCTTCCCCAGCCACTGTGTCAGCCCGACTGGGGCGCTTCGATTGCCTTTCGGTTCCGCAAACGGGGATCGGGCCACGGTCTGATCGAACCGGTGCGGCATATTGCCCTTATGAAGCTGGATCAATTGAAGGAAATCGACCAGCAGAAGGAAAAAATCCAGCGCAATACCGAGCAGTTCGTGCGGGGGCTTCCTGCCAATAATGTTTTGCTCACAGGTGCGCGTGGAACGGGCAAGTCCTCCCTGATCCGGGCTTGCCTGCACGCCTATGCCGATCAAGGTTTGCGGCTGATTGAAGTGGATAAGTCGGATATGGTGGATTTGCCCGACATCGTGGAGTTGGTCTCGTCCCGAAAGGAAAAATTCATCATTTTTTGTGATGACCTGAGTTTTGAGGAAGGCGACGGCGGCTACAAGGCCTTGAAATCCATACTCGACGGTTCGGTGGCGGCGTCCACACCCAATGTGCTGATATATGTCACCAGCAACCGGCGGCATCTGCTCCCTGAATACATGAAGGACAACCTGAGCTACAAGCCCAGTGATGATGGCGAAATTCATCCCGGTGAAGTCGTGGAGGAGAAGATTTCCCTGTCAGAGCGCTTTGGCTTGTGGGTCAGCTTCTACCCCTTCAGCCAGGACGAATATCTGACTATTGTTGCCCAATGGTTGTCGTCGTTTGGCACGCCCGCCTTGGCCATCGAAAAGGCCCAGGCTGAGGCATTGGTGTGGGCCTTGGAGCGTGGCTCACGCAGCGGTCGAGTGGCCTACCAGTTTGCCAAGGACTATGCGGGCAGGCATGCGCAAGCCTGAGTTCAGGCAGTGTCTGCCAGTCTGAGCAAGCACAGGCTTCCAAATCGGACAGCTTCCAGATGACAAAGCCATTGGTCGCTGATCCGGAGCGTCCCCGCCCCAACGCCAACGATCGCCCGGTGACCGATGTGGCTGTCGGTGTCTTGCTTTTACCGGATGGCCGTTTTTTGCTGACCTCACGCCCATCTGGAAAAGTCTATAGCAGCTACTGGGAGTTTCCCGGCGGCAAGCTCGAGGGCGACGAAGGGGTGATCGAGGCCTTGGCGCGCGAATTGCATGAAGAGCTGGGCATCAGGATTGGTGCTGCCGAGCCATGGAAAGTGGAGATGGTCGATTACCCTCATGCCTTGGTGCGTCTGCATTTCTGCAAGGTACGCGAGTGGTCCGGAGTTTTGCAAATGCGCGAGGGTCAGAGCTATGCCTGGGAAGACCTTCCGGTTCAAGTCACTCCGGTGTTACCCGGCACGGTACCGGTGCTGCAATGGCTGGCTCAGGAGCGCGGTCATACCGGACCCACCCATCATGCGACCTGAATGAAGTCAGTACCAGATTCTACTGAGCCCTGGGATCACCAAACATTTCGTCAGGTGGGGTATCGGTAGGCATGCGAAAGTTTTCGCTCGCCCAGGCGCCGAAGTCATTTTTCTTGCAACGCTCGCTGCAAAAGGGGCGAAAAGGGTTGTTACCGGTGTAGACGCTTTGTGCGCCGCAGTGCGGGCAAGGAACTCGAAGCTCTTGGGTTCTACCAGCAGGGGCACCAGTGCTCATGAAGTGAGGTTCCTCAGGCACACAAGGCCAGTTCAAGAGGCACATCCTCGGCCCATGAACTCAGTCGGCCATCCTGGCCTTGCTGCATCATGCGGATGGAGACAATCAGACGATTGGCGCTGATCTCTGGGATCAGACCCAGATTGGGATCTATGGCCAGGCGCAACAACTGAAAACTTCGGACCTGTGGAAGATTTTGCTGGAATTGCCCGGCAGTAGCCATCACTTTCTGGGTAACGCCCGAGTCCCGCAACAGTTTGAGTAATAGCAATACGGAGTTGACCAGAGGCAACAGGGTAGTGGTCCATTCTGTAAGGTCAGCATGACGACGTTGCAGGCTTTCGTGCTGCCAGGCGAAATAAGCGGGCAGATCAAAAGCGCAAGTGCCACCGGGTATCCCGGTTCGGCTTCGAATGCTCATGAGCCAGTCGTTGGCTGTCAGGGATTGACCTGCTTTGCCGGCCTGCTGGTTGAGCTGTTCAAAGCACTCATCCAGCTTGTGAATGACTTCGTCCAGCAGGTTTTGCGTCACATTGGGGTTGTCCCGGTAGCCCGAGAGAACCTGTTTTTCCTTTTCAAGGTCTCGCAAAACCTCAGACTTCAGGTCAGAACGGGCACTGACCTCAATGATTTCAAAAAGGGTAAGAATCGCAAAGTGATGATCCAGAGCCGTTTCGCGCGAAGCCAGTTCGACCATCCGGCGATACAGGTGCTCCAGCCGAAGGTAGGTCCGCAGGCGTTCGTTGAAAGGGTACTCGTAGATGATCACGCTTTATTTCCCAATCGTCAGATCATAGCCCGAAGCGGGGGGCAAGTTGACTGACCTCATGGGACAAGGCTTGAAGGCTGAGTCCATCGTTGCAGATGACCATGTCAGCTGCGCTCAGACGAAGACAGCGGCTGCACTGAGCATCGATGATTGCTTGGATGGCTTCTGTGGACAAGCCACTTCTCAATCGGGTACGTTCAATCTGGGTTTCAGGGCTGCAGTCGATCACCAGAACCAAACCCACTCTTGCGCGCCAGTGCAACGACTCCACCAGTAGGGGAACGTCATACACAATACAGGAATTATTTTCTTCCTTGGCTTGCAGGGTGAGCCGTTGGATTTCGCTGGCAACCAGCGGATGGACGATGGCCTCAAGCTGACGGCGGATTTGAGGGTTTTTAAACGCTTTGGTTCGCATCAAACTTCGGTCCAATGCGCCTTCAGGAGTAATAAATTGGTCTCCAAACGCCGTTCGGATCGCTTCGATGGCCGCCCCCCCGTTGGCGGTTGTTTGCCTTGAAATGGCGTCTGCATCAATAACCCTGGCGCCAAGTTGGGTCAGCATGCCGCCAACCGTGCTCTTGCCGCTCCCGATCCCGCCCGTCAGGCCGATGTGTATCTGCCTTTTCATGAAATATGCAGTCCGATCAGGGCCAGAACAGCCTGGGGGCCAAGAACCAGGGCGCAAAGCCCTGAGGCCGCCAGAAAAGGGCCAAAAGGCACATAGCCCCCTGGTCTGAGTTTGCCGTTGATCTTCATGGCAATACCCGCCACGGCGCCTACCAGCGACGCCATCAAAATAATGGATATCAGGGCGGGCCAGCCAAACCAGGCTCCCAGTGCGGCAAATAACTTGAAATCGCCGTAGCCCATCCCCTCCTTGCCAGTCAGGATGCGAAACGCCCAGTAGATCAGCCACAACGACAGATAGCCTGCAACTGCCCCCCACAGGGCCTGATCGGGGGGGGTGATTATCAATCCCAGGTTGGCAGCCAGCAGGCCAGACCAGATCAATGGCAAGGTGATGTCGTCCGGAAGTAGGGTGGTATCCCAGTCAATCAGTCCCAATGTAAGCAGTGCTGCAGCCAGTCCCGACCAGGCCAAGGCTGTGCTGCTCGCCCCCCAGCGTGCGGCGCAATAGGCAAAAAAAGCAGCGCTGGCCATTTCCACCAAGGGATAACGCGGGCTGATTGGGGCACGGCAGGCCGAGCATTTGCCTTTGAGCCAAACAAAGCTGAGCACCGGAATGTTTTCATACCAACTGATCGTGTGGCCACAGTGTGGACAACGAGACCGGGGCAGAATCAGGTTGAATGGCTCTGTTGGGTCAGGCTGTTTGCCTGACAACTGAGCACATTCAGCGGCCCAATGCTGCTCAATCATTTTGGGTAGCCGGTAAATAACGACATTGAGAAAACTTCCAATCAGCAAACCAAGCACAGAAAAAAGAACCACTGCAATCTCGGGCGCCAGCATCAGACCACCTGCCCTAGCTTGAAGATGGGCAGGTACATCGAAACCACAATGCCACCAATGACCGTGCCCAAAATGACAATGATGATCGGCTCCATCAGGCTTGAAAGACCGGCAACCATGTCATCGACTTCGGACTCGTAAAAGTCGGCCGCCTTGGCCAGCATGTGATCAATCGAGCCGGACTCTTCACCGATGGCACACATTTGAAGCACCATGTTCGGAAAAAGTTGTACCCCGGTCATCGCGGCAGTCAGGCTGGAGCCAGTGGCAACCTCATGCTGTATCTTTTCGGTGGCCTTGCCGTAAACCGAGTTTCCGGATGCGCCGCCTACAGAATCCAAAGACTCAACTAACGGCACGCCCGCCGCAAACATGGTTGACAAGGTGCGGGTCCAGCGAGCAATAACCGACTTTTCTACGAGTTCGCCAAAGACGGGCAGTTTGAGCATCAGCCGGTCCATGAACTGCTGTACTTTCTCATTGCGTTTCCAAGCTTGCATGAAGAAATAAATGCTGCCGCCTGTACCGCCAAAGATCAGCCACCACCACTGAACAAAGAATTCGCTCATGCCAATGACAAAGAGGGTTGGCGCTGGAAGGTCCGCCCCGAAGGAGGAGAAGACTTCCTTGAACGCAGGGATAACAAATATCATGATCACCGCCACCACCACAAAAGCGACCACAATGACCGAAATCGGGTACATCAGTGCCGATTTGATCTTGGACTTGATGGCCTCGGTCTTCTCCATGTACAGGGCCAATCGGTCCAGCAACTGATCCAGGATGCCGGCCTGTTCGCCCGCCTCAACCAGGTTGCAGTACAGGTTGTCAAAGTACATCGGATGCTTGCGGAAAGCGGAACTCAAGGAATTTCCAGTTTCAACATCATTGCGAATCTCACTGAGCAGCCGGGTCACACTGGGGTTGGCGCTACCCCTGCCGACAATGTCAAAAGACTGCAGTAATGGAACACCTGCTTTCATCAGAGTGGCGAGCTGACGCGTAAAAATGGCGATGTCCTTGGGCTTGACGGCCTTGCCGGCCCGCAACTTGCGCTTGTTGATTTTGGCAGACAAGATACCCTGACGGCGCAGAGAGGCTTGTACCTGATTTTCGCCGGCAGCACGCATCTCGCCCCGCACCGTTTTGCCGTTGCGGTCCTTGCCTTCCCATTCGAAGACAAATTCCTTGGTAACCGACGCCTGCGCTGTGGCCATGTCTAACTGACGAGTTGTTACAAGCCAAGTTTAATCTGGGGAAAAAAATGTCGGGTTGTTACCCACGGATACCGGTCAGAAGAGTGACATCGATCAAATCGAACGGTTGTGAGAAATAAAAGGTTCTTCACTCAAAACCGTGAAGAACCAAATAAAAGGGCGATGTTCAGACCTTCGATTCAGAGATCAATGTCCAGCCATCTGCGCCATTGACCCAGTAAGTGCGCAGTCTCTTATTCTCCGTGTTGGATAGATCAATCAGAGCTACCTGCTGTCCTTGATCTTGCCAAGTCAGAAAATGCACAAGCTCGGCTTGCTTGTATTGGGAGCCCCCCGAAAATGACAATGCCTTGAGACTTAGGCTGGATTCAAGAAAAGGGTAGCGCTCAACAAGAAGCTGGCTCAGTGCATCTGGTAATCGGGCGTATTGAGAGGGTGCAACCCAATCAATCTTCTCCTGAATGAAGATTGGGATGCCTTTGGGCTTACCCAAAGTCATCAAACGCCTCATGCTGTCATTGGGCAGGACAATACAGCCGTCAGAAGCCTGAGGCGCCCTGGAATACTGGGCTGAGGGTGATCCATGTATCCAGATGCCTGAGCCTGAGCGGCCACGGTGGACATCAAGGAAATTGGGGTAATTCAGGGTCAGAGCGCCAACCCCATAAAGATCAGGTAAACGCTTGTCTGGCAAACGTTTTTGGGTGAAATAGACGCCAACTGGCGAACGCCCATCGCCCTCTTTCTCCTTATTCAGACCGTTCAGGCCAACTGAGGCATATGAATGAAACAATAATTCGGCCTTATGCGGCTCACTGGCTGACGCCAGATTTTTGAACACATACATTCTGGATGCGGTAGCGTCCACAACCGCAAAAAACTCTGTGGCAGGGGACAAAAAGCCGATGCCAGCAGGAATGGTGGCTTTGGGAGGAGGCATCAGAATTGCCCGCAATCTACGACTAAGCTCAGTTTGCAGGCTGTTGATTGAAGCTGCCTTGTCGGCACTTGTGAGGGTCAAGGTTGTCAGAGCAGAATTTTTCTCCAGCTCTGACTGATCAATTGTCAAATTGAGTAGTTCAGCGTAAAGCCATTGTGCCAGTTGAAAATTCGGATAGGCGCTGATCAATTGTTCTGTCAGCCCGATTGCCAGGGTGTATTCTGAGCGGGCCAAGTGCCCCTGGATACTGACAAGATAAGCTTCGGGTTGGCGATTAGAGTCGGCTGGCGGAGTGGACTCCGACTGAAAATCATATTGGAAGTTAAATTTTTGACTCGCCAGCGCGGAACCATTCGAACTTGCATACATCATGGCCGCAAATGAGGCAACCATACCCAGCGCCAAGGTGTAGATGCCCCATCCACGGCGGGAAGGAGTTCGTAAATCCAGAGCCCATTTCATGGTGTGTATTCTCTCTGAATTTTCCAATTCTCCTCGGAAAGATTCAGAACAAGAATCTTGGGGGAAGTGCTTTGCAAACGGTCTGATTCATAAATTTGAGTGAAACGAACGGTCAAGACTTGCTGATCGGCAGAAAGAATGATCGGATCGACCACGCGAACCGAAATTCTGGATTTGCCCAAGATCTTTTGGCGACGCTCAAGAGCCCAATCTCGAAGGGTTTTGTTACTTTCGGGCTTGAAGTGTTTGGAATAAGCGGCAAAATAAGCTTCAATATTCTTGGCACTCCAGTTGGCAGCCCATTCATTCAGAAATTCGGCAATGACCTGTTCTTGACTGATGGGCGCTGGCGGATCTGCCGGTGATGGGGCTTCTAGGGCGACTGGGGGACTGAGGGGAGTTGTTGCGGCCGGGGCAGGAGGGAGCGGCAATGCAGTTGGCGCAAAGCTAAGGGGTACTTGTTCAGTGATGGTATTGTTTTTGCGGTCTGTCAGCCAATCATGAACGCCAAAATTATCTGAGAAGAAAGCTTGGTTCTGCACCATGCTGAGTAAAGCCATCGCCGTGGGCAGCAGAATGATCAAGGCCCAAAACCAGCGACGCCAGGCCGATCGCTGTGGTTTTACAAAGAGAGCTCTCATCGAAGGTATAACGGCTAGGAACGTTCGCTTGTTATTAACCAGCGATCACCAACTTTTTTCATTTCAATGGTCTTGATGCTGGAGACAGATAACTTGTCAGAGCGATAATTTTGTCGAAAACGGATTTTGACGGTTTGGGCAGAAACGGCTTTTACGTCAATCTGGCTCAACTGGATATTAATCTGACCCTTGTTCAGAATCCTGCTTTTACGTTCGGATGCCCACTGAGATCGTGTCTTTCCATCATTTGGAACAAAATCTTGAGCGTAGGCGCCAAGATAGGCGTCGACATCCTTTTTCTCCCAAGCTTTGCTCCATTCCTCAAGTGCAAACTTGGCGGAGCGCTGAATTGCCTCATTTGAACTGGGGCTAAGGCTGGCCGTGGCATCGGCTGGAACTGAAACCGGCGGCGCCTGTAATTTGGCAGGCTTCGATGGGGCTGTCGTAGGGGGCGAGGAGGCTGCCGCTGGCATCGTGGGCGCTGTGTTTGCGGCTGGTCCTGATTTTGATGTGACTGGTTCGGGTTGAGCTGAGGCTACTTTGATCGATTCAGTTGCAGAGGCGCGTAGTTGGTTCTCTGTCTTGACTGAAGTGGCACCAGTTAAAACAGTGAGTGACGGCTTGGGGCTTTTCCCAGCGTCAAGTGTTTGCAGGGCGGAAGAGAGGTTTTTACTGGCAAGATGGAATTTGAGGTTGTTGAGGTTTTTGTAGACCACCTCAAGAGATTTGTTGGTCTTGATGACTTCATCAAGCGTCTTTTTCGCCAGTTCCAGTTTGCCTTGAGCAGCATAAATGGCCGCAATATTGTTTCTGGCATCAAGGTATAAGGTCGAAGCGGGCGTAATCGTGGAAAAGGCTGCGACGGCGGCATCAAGCCGGTCGCGCTTTAGATGAAGTAGTCCAGCCAGGAAGTTGGCTTCGTAGTTCAAGCTGCCTGGATGTTGCAACTCTTTCAGGTAAATATCAATTTCCTGAGGGTTGTCAGATCTCAGAATTCGATCTCGATCGGCTTCGAGTACAACCCGTTGTTCTTTTGCAAAGCTCGAGACGCTAAATATTGCTGCTGTGAAAGCCATCAGCAGGCCAAAAATTCGAATGGACATTAATGGACTGGTCAGAAAACTCATTTCGAATTCAGATGATGCCAACGCACCTTCGAGCGCAGCGAAAAATCTAGAAGGTCATTGTTGAAATGGAATACCTACCCCAAAAGCTGGAAAAATACGGCGCAAAGTCAACGAGGCCCTATGTGTAGGAGCATTTTAAACTCTGGGAAAACAGGTTTTGAAGACCTTGATCGGACCGTCCAGTCACGTTTCGATCCGCCAAAGAATAAAGCCCGTCATTTAAAAACTTGTTTCCTGTCGAGTAAGCGCCTCATGTGAGGTGCATGCGAGGATAAAATTGGTGTCGAAGCGCAGTCAAGGCTGAGCGGGTGCAATCAACGACAAAAGAGTCAACAGAAAAAATTGACTATTGCCAATGACCATCTGGTCGGGGTGAGAGGATTCGAACCTCCGGCCTCTACGTCCCGAACGTAGCGCTCTACCAGGCTAAGCTACACCCCGATACAAAGGCCAGAATTGTAGCAAGGCTTGATCAGCCTGAACCTGATGTGCCAGTTGAGTAAGCCAACTCTGAAAGATGCACAAGGTAGTTCATCGCAGAAGGATGTTCAACCCATCAGTTAGTTCATGGTAGTAGTCTGTATCGGGCGGCGTGCCGACCGGCTTCTAAGAAACCTGCAATTTTTCAAGAGGACGCCAGACTCCAAATCAACCCAGCCCAACGACCTAAAACAGCTCAAAAAGAATGGGCTCGGAAAATTGTTTGGTCAGTGAAAGTAGGCTTTTTGATTGAGGTCAATTCTAGCAATGGGCCTGGCAGGATAAGAGATGATGTAATCACGTTTGCAAACAAAGCAAAAAGATGGCGAGAAAATGAAAGTGAAAAGATCAAACCAAGTACCAGAAACCAGTTGTATTAGGTCACCCTGCACGCAGGGTCACTCAATTGTTCAAGCCGCTTGTACTTTGAACCCGAATCCGGAAAAATTAATTATGCTTTCGGAAGGTTGAATTTTTTCTGCCTTATTCCCTAATAAACAAGGGAGGATCGATTCCATGAATGAACGTCGTAGTCAAGCCAATGCCCCATTGCGGGCCAAGGTGGATGCCCTGCTCAAGCTGAACCAGCAAATGAATGTTCTGGCACAGGACATACGAACTCGTGCCCTCAATACTGCAAGAGGCAACCCCGAAATTTCTGAGTCACAAAAGTCCGAAGAGATTGTCGATCAACAAAAATTGAAGGCGTTACGCCAGTTATTGAGTGCGGTTGAAAAGCTTGACCCTGATACCGTACCCGCCCTCAAGCAATTAACACCCGAAGAAATTTCAGCATTGTTTGGCAGCGCTGAAAAAGGCTCTGAGCCTGCAAAGTAAGCGCATCAAAATAGCTGGGCCCAAGCAGCTTATGGTCCTCCATTAAAAGCCTGGGACAAGGGGTATGCCGCCTACCCTGGATTGAAATCAGGAAGTTCGCTCAAGCAAGTCGCTGGCCAGTGAGAGTAGGCATTGGCGATACCTGCCCTCAGGTAGTTGGTTGGCGGCTTGCAGCGCCCGCTGCGCTTCCTGAGCGGCAGCTTGTCGTGCCACAGACAATGAACCGGTACAGCGCACAACCGATATGACTTCATTGAGCAGTTCGGTGCTCCCATGGGTAATGGCGTTTCGCATCAATTCGCGCTGGGCAGAATTGCAGCGCTGCATTGCGGCGATCAGGGGTAGCGTGGCTTTGCCCTCACGAAGATCATCGCCTAGGGTTTTGCCCAAAACGGCGGCGTCTCCATCGTAGTCAAGGACATCGTCTATGACCTGAAAGGCCGTTCCCAGGGCCTGGCCATACTCGGCGCAGGCGTCTTCCATCAGGGGGCTGGCATTTGCGAGGATCGCGCCGACGCGGGCACTGGCCTCAAACAACTTGGCGGTTTTGGAGCGAATCACCTGAAGGTAGCCAGCTTCGTCAAGATCGGCATTGTGCATATTCATGAGTTGAAGCACTTCACCTTCGGCAATGATGTTGGTCGCATCGGCCAGAATTTGAAGGATGCGCATGTTGCCGGGCTCAACCATCATCTGAAAAGCGCGCGAGTAAAGAAAGTCTCCAACCAACACGCTGGCCGGGTTGCCAAATCTCTCGTTGGCCGTGGCATTGCCCCGGCGCAGAGTGGATTCATCGACAACATCATCATGAAGTAGCGTCGCTGTATGGATGAATTCAACCACTGCCGCCATACTGTGGCGGTGTGCTCCAGCGTATCCTAGGGCGCTGCTGCAAAGCAGTAGCAAGGCCGGGCGCAGACGCTTACCACCAGCTGCAACAATGTAGTGGGCGACCTGTCCGACCAGAGGCACCTCAGAATTGAGCCGCCGGGTGATCTCCCGGTCCACTGCCAGCATGTCTTCTGTGATGATGGCAAGTGGGTTAGCTGGCAAAGACGGTTTCAATTGAGTGCTCGGGACCAGTGGAAAGTTCCGTGATTATAAAAAGGGGTAACCGATGCTGGTAACAGCCTAAGCCGTTATAGCATCCAGCACCCAGGATAGCCGTTGACGTGCTATAATTTTCGGCTCCGTGGAATTCGCTACGGGCTTTGTTACTCAAAGAGGTCTCATATGTACGCGGTCATAAAAACCGGTGGCAAGCAGTATCGCGTTGCTTCCGGCGACAAAATTAAAGTAGAACAGATTGCTGCGGATGTGGGCCAGGAAATCGTCATCGACCAGGTTTTGGCTGTTGGAAACGGCCCAGAGCTTAAGGTGGGTACGCCCCTGGTGTCCGGCGCAACGGTCAAAGCCAAAGTGGTGGCTCATGGCAAGCACGACAAAGTGCGTATTTTCAAAATGCGCCGTCGCAAGCATTACCAGAAACACCAGGGCCATCGCCAACAGTTCACGGAACTGGAAATCGGCGCGATTGCCGCTTAAGGAGTAATTGACATGGCACAGAAAAAAGGCGGCGGCTCTACGCGAAACGGACGCGACTCCAAACCAAAAATGCTGGGCGTTAAAGTCTTTGGCGGCCAGACCATCAGTGCCGGGTCCATCATTGTCAGGCAGCGCGGAACCAAGTTTCATGCTGGCACCAATGTTGGCATCGGCAAGGACCACAGCTTGTTTGCCCTGGTGGATGGTACGGTTTCATTTGAAACCAAGGGTGCTTTGAACAAGCAGACGGTGAGTGTCACGTCTGTTTAAGCCATCTGGCACCTAACCATAGAAACCCTGCGCCGACAGCGCGGGGTTTTTCGTTTAGAAACTGCCAAAACACGCATCCCATGAAGTTTGTTGACGAGGCTTTTATCGATATCGCCGCTGGCGATGGGGGTAATGGCTGCGTCTCTTTCCGGCACGAGAAGTACAAGGAGTTTGGCGGCCCTAACGGAGGCGATGGTGGTCGCGGCGGGCATGTGTTCGCCCTGGCTGACCCAAGCCTCAACACCCTGGTTGACTATAGGTACACACGCCGGTTTGATGCCAAGCGGGGCCAGCATGGCATGGGTTCGGATATGTTTGGCGCGGCCGGTGATGACATCACCCTGAAGATGCCGGTCGGTACCATCATTACTGATGCCCAGACCGGTCAGGTGCTCTATGAATTATTGACGTCGGGTGAACGGGTCACGATTGCCAAGGGTGGCGATGGTGGCTTTGGCAATATGCGTTTCAAGAGCGCCATCAACCGGGCGCCCCGACAAAAAACTCCCGGCTGGCCCGGTGAGCGCAAAAGTCTGAAGCTCGAACTCAAAGTGCTCGCCGATGTTGGCCTGCTAGGGTTGCCCAATGCAGGCAAATCGACACTAATTAGTGCCATTTCCAACGCCCGCCCCCGAATTGCCGACTATCCCTTCACCACCCTACACCCCAACCTGGGCGTAGTTCGAGTCGGGCCAGAGCAAAGCTTTGTGGTGGCTGATTTGCCCGGACTGATCGAGGGCGCTGCTGAAGGGGCCGGTCTGGGCCATCAATTTTTGCGTCACCTGCAGCGTACCCGTTTGCTGCTGCATGTGGTTGATCTGGCCCCCTTCGATGATGGCGCCGATCCAGTTGCTCAGGCCAAGGGCATCATTGCCGAGCTCAAAAAGTACGACAAGGCACTGTATGACAAACCCCGCTGGCTGGTCCTCAATAAACTGGACATGGTGCCCTCTGAGGAGCGTGCTGCAAAGGTCAAGGATTTTGTCCGGCGCATGAGGTACAAAGGACCGGTATTCGAAATTTCTGCCCTCACCCATGAGGGATGTGAGCTATTGGTGAAGTCCGTCTACGAGCATATCAAGGCGCAGCAAGTAGCGGAGCAGCCTGCGATCGATGTTGACCCCCGCTTCAAAGAGGGCTCCGCGCCCGAGATTGCCTCATAGAATTCCGGGGTATGTCCACACAATCTGCTTCGCAAGTCTTGCGCTCTGCCCGTCGTATTGTTGTCAAGGTGGGTTCGAGCCTGGTGACCAATGAAGGACGTGGCCTGGATCAGCAGGCCATTGGGGAGTGGTGTCGCCAACTTTCTATGCTCCTGCGCAATGGCAGTGAACTCATCATGGTGTCCAGTGGAGCCATTGCCGAAGGCATGAAGCGACTGGGCTGGAGCAGCCGACCCCATGAGATCCATGAATTGCAGGCCGCTGCGGCGGTGGGTCAGATGGGGTTGGCGCAGATGTATGAATCAAGCCTGCGCGCTCATGGGCTGGGTAGTGCGCAAGTATTGCTAACCCATGCAGATCTGGCTGACCGTGAGCGCTATCTCAATGCCCGATCCACCCTGTTGACCCTGCTCAAGTTGGGGGTGATCCCGGTAATTAATGAGAATGATACGGTGGTCAACGACGAGATCAAGGTCGGCGACAACGATACGCTGGCTGCCTTGGTGGCAAATCTGGTAGAGGCCGACTTGCTGGTAATTTTGACCGACCAGAAGGGCTTGTTTACGGCCGATCCCCGGCGCGACGCCAGTGCGCAATTTATGCATCAGGCCATGGCGGGTGACCCGGCACTGGAGGCAATGGCCGGAGGCGCGGGTTCAGGCATTGGCAAAGGTGGGATGATCACCAAAATACTGGCCGCCAAGCGGGCTGCCGGATCCGGGGCTAGCACCGTCATTGCCTGGGGGCGAGAGCAGGATGCGCTGTTGCGTCTGGCCGAGGGCGAAAACATCGGTACTGTGCTGATTGCCAAGACCCAGAAAAACCAGGCACGCAAGCAATGGATGGTTGATCATCTGCAATTACGCGGCTCGGTGCTTGTCGATGCGGGGGCCGTGCGTCAGTTGACGGAAAACGGCAAAAGTCTGTTGCCGATCGGCATGCTGTCGGTGGATGGCGAATTTTCGCGGGGTGATGTGATTGCAGTCAGAGACGCTGCCGGCGTAGAAATAGCCCGCGGGCTGGCCAACTATGCCAGCACCGAGGCCAGACTGCTCTGCAGAAAACCCTCTTCCCAAATTGAGCAACTGCTTGGCTATGTGGCGGAGCCGGAAATTTTGCATCGGGACAATCTGGTGCTCACCCGCTAGCCGGATACCGGCAGCCTATGGGCTTTCCTGAGGGCTCGGGTTAGGTTCAAAGGTGGCGCCAGGCGGTAATTCCATGGCCGCATGGGTCAGTTGGGTTGGGTGATGAATCTGATCCCGGCCTGAGCGGGGTACCTGCCGCAGGTAGCGGTTCGGTCGCTGCTCCACCCTGGGCAAGAAGCGCGATAACTCGGTTAAAGCCATTTCATAGACGCCTCGCTTGAATTCGACCACCATGTCCAGGGGCACCCAATAGTCGTTCCAGCGCCAGGCGTCGAATTCGGGGTGATCGGTGGCGCGCAGATTGAGTTGCCAGTCCTGGCCCAGTAATTGGAGCAGGAACCAGATCTGCTTCTGGCCCTTGTAGTGGCCTCGAGCTTCGCGTCGGATGTAACGATCCGGCACCTCATAGCGCAACCAGTCACGGGTGCGGGCCACGATGCGCACATGTTCGGGATGAAGCCCGACTTCCTCGCCCAATTCCCGATACATGGCCTGTTGTGGGTTTTCACCCCGGTCGATGCCACCCTGTGGAAACTGCCACGAATGCGTGCGAATCCGCTTGCCCCAAAAAACCTGATTTTTCTGGTTAAGCAAGATGATGCCGACGTTAGGCCGAAAGCCGTCCCGGTCAAGCATAATCAAACCCCAAATTTTTAAACTGAGTCCATTATGCACGGCAAGCGTCAGGCATCAAGTGGACCGGGCCAGCCTTACACCCGTATTTACCCCATGAAAGCATCCAGATTTTTCGTTTCAACCCTGAGAGAAGCCCCGGCCGACGCTGAGGTTGTCAGCCACAAGCTGATGATGCGCGCGGGCATGATCAGAAAACTCGGGGCCGGAATCTACAACTTCATGCCCATGGGCCTGCGGGTGATTCGCAAGGTTGAGGCCATTGTTCGTGAGGAGATGAACCGTGCCGGCGCAGTGGAATTAACCATGCCAGTGGTTCAGCCAGCCGAGCTTTGGCAGGAGACGGGACGCTTTGCCAAGATGGGGCCTGAGCTGTTGCGCATCAAGGACCGGCATGATCGTGACTTTGTGATCCAGCCAACCAGCGAAGAGGTGGTGACTGACATCGCACGCCAGGAGTTGCGTAGCTACAAGCAACTGCCCAAGAACTTCTATCAGATCCAGACCAAGTTCCGTGATGAACGCCGCCCCCGCTTTGGGCTGATGCGCGGGCGCGAGTTCATCATGAAAGACGCCTACAGCTTTGACCGTGATTCAGCTGGCGCACAAGCCAGCTATCAGGCCATGGCGCAAGCCTATCGCCGCATCTTCGACCGATTCGGTCTCAGGTACCGGGCAGTCGCTGCTGACAGTGGGGCCATTGGCGGGGACCTGAGCGAAGAATTCCAGGTGATCGCCGCCACGGGTGAAGATGCCATTGTGTATTGCCCGAATAGCCAATACGCAGCCAATATGGAAAAGGCCGAGGCGCTGGCGCCCCAGGGTCCTCGTAAAACGCCCTCACAAAACCTGCAACTGGCGCCGACTCCCGGCAAGAGCACCTGCGCCGAGGTGGCTGAACTGTTGGGCCTGCCCCTAGCCAATACCGTGAAGTCCATTGTGCTGGCAACAGACGAAATCAATGAACGTGACGAGGTCGTCACCTCGAAAGTGTGGCTACTCCTGCTGCGTGGCGACCATGACATGAACGAGGTCAAGGTGGGCAAGCTGCCAGGTTTGGACATGGGATTCCGTTTTGCAACCACGGTAGAGATCGAGTTGCATTTCGGTTGCAAACCCGGTTATCTAGGGCCCGTGGGTCTGAAAAAACCCTTGACGGTGGTTGCTGACCGCGAAGTGGCATTGATGGCTGACTGGGTCTGTGGCGCCAACCAGATGGACCACCATATCACCGGCGTCAACTGGGGCCGTGATCTGCCCGAGCCCGACCTGGTGGCTGATATTCGCAACGTGGTGACCGGCGACATGTCGCCCGATGGCCAGGGTGAACTGGCGATCGAGCGCGGTATCGAGGTCGGTCATGTATTCTTTCTGGGCAGCAAGTACAGCAGTGCCATGAATGCCACCTTTCTCGATGAGGACGGCAAGCCCAAGTTGTTTGAAATGGGCTGCTATGGCATCGGTATCACCCGGTTGCCAGCGGCGGCTATAGAACAAAATCATGATGAACGGGGCATCATCTGGCCTGATGCGATTGCGCCTTTCACCGTGGTACTGTGCCCGATCGGTATGGAGCGCAGCACCCAGGTTAAAGAAAGTACAGAAGCCTTGTACCAGGAATTGCTGGCCGCACATGTGGATGTGATTTTGGATGACCGTGGTGAGCGACCCGGCGCTATGTTCGCCGATTGGGAGCTGATCGGGGTGCCGCACCGCGTCGTGATCTCGGACAAGGGCCTCAAGGAGGGCCAGCTCGAGTACCAGCATCGGCGGGATGCAACGGCTACCCGCGTGGGAGTTGCAGAGAGTGTGACATTTCTCAAGGGCCGGCTGGGTATGTGACCATGCTGATACGCCGGCATTTGCTGCAACTGGCCGGGTTCGGGGGGCTGAGCTTGCCTTGGCCTTTGGTATGGGCGGGTTCCCAGCTCGAGGAACCCCTGATGGACTCGGTTCGTACAGCCCTCAGTGCGGCGGTATCAAACCAGGCCCCACCCGTACCCGACTTTGGCAGTACTGAGGCCAAGCTGAGCTATCTGCGCTGGTTGGGCGCCATGAGTGAAAAGTTACGCAGTAAGAAACCGGATTGGTCTGCGCGCCGAGACTTTCTGCAGACGGTTTGGTATGAAAGCAGGCGTGCCGGGCTCGAGCCCGCCCTAGTACTGGGACTGATTCAGGTGGAGAGCGGATTTCGCAAGTTTGCTGTTTCCGTGGCAGGTGCCCGCGGTTACATGCAGGTCATGCCCTTTTGGATGCGCTTGATTGGCGACGGCGATGAAGGGAGACTTTTTCATCTGCAGACCAACTTGCGATTTGGCTGCGTCATCTTGCGCCATTACCTTGACACCGAGCGTGGCGACCTTTTTCTGGCACTTGGGCGCTACAACGGATCGCGTGGCAAGGATCCTTACCCAAAGGCTGTGCTCGCTGCCAAGCGACAGTGGGACCATACGGACAAAACCCCACCTGCCAATTCGGCTGTTTCTCAGCGAGCCGACCGACCAGGCTGAGCAGTCAGCCACTGCCTAGATTTTTAGCAATTTGTGCAATGCAAGGATTGGTGGGGCCTGCGCCGGGTGCTCTCTGCTTTATCCACAGGGTTGCCCACTTGTTAAGTGGAAATCTGTAGCGGGGACCCAAAAAATTCAGTAAGTACGTACTGACGCGATAGAACAAGAAAATTAAGATGCTCAACCAGAATTTTGCAGGGCGAGGCCAGCATGTTCACGCAAGGGATGAAAGTGGATTTTTGGAAAGCGCTCTTGCGCCAGGCGCACATCGTAGGGTGACGTGCAAAGATAGGCCAGGGTGTTGGCTGCATCACGGGCCAGGCGCTGGGGATAGGCATCGCAAAAGGCTTTCAAATCGGCCCCTGTGTCTGCGCTGATCCAGCGTGCTCCGGTGTACTGGCAGCCTTCCAAACGTATATCAGCGTCATACTCGCTCTTGAGCCGATGCTGGACCACCTCAAACTGTAGCTGACCCACGGCACCCAACAGCATGTTGCCACCGATTTCAGGTCGGAATACCTGAATCGCGCCTTCTTCACCCAGTTGAGCCAGGCCTTGCTGTAACTGTTTGGTGCGCAGGGGATTTTTGAGGACCACGGTCATGAACAGCTCAGGCGCGAAAAAAGGCAGACCGGTGAATTGCAGGGCAGCCGTACCATCGGTGATCGTGTCGCCGAGCTGAACGCCGCCATGGGTGGTAAAGCCCACGATGTCACCCGCATAGGCTTCTTCAACTGCCTCGCGTCGCTGACTCATGAAGGTGACCACACTGGTCGGTCTCAGTTCTTTGGCTGTTCGCTGAACTCGCAATTTCATGCCGGGCTGATACCTTCCGGAACAGATGCGAACAAAGGCGATGCGGTCGCGGTGATTGGCGTCCATATTGGCCTGGACCTTGAAGACCACCCCGGAAAAAACCATCTCTTCGGGTTGCACGAGTTTTGAGACGGTTTCCTTATTGACAACCAGCGAACTGGTTCGGGGTTTGGGCGAAGGCGCCAGTTCGACCAGAGCGTCCAAGACCTCCATCACCCCGAAATTGTTGACCCCGGAGCCAAAAAAAACGGGGGTCTGCTTGCCGGCAAGAAAAGCCTCACGGTCAAAAGTGGGGGAGGCGCCAGTGGCCAACTCCATGCCGTCCAGAGCCGCCTCGTAGGTGCTGCCAAAACGGGTCTTGAGGACATCGGAATCGGCCAGGCGGATATGTTCGAAGTCCTGGGGGCGGCGATCACTGCCAGCCTCAAAAACCGAAAGCGTTTGGCTGTGCAAATTGATGATGCCGCCAAAGGACTTGCCTTGACCCACAGGCCATGTCATCGGGACACAGGGCATGCCCAGTTCGCGTTCCACTTCATCAAGAATGTCCAGCGGATCGCGCACCTCACGGTCCATCTTGTTGACAAATGTGATGATTGGAGTGTCGCGCTGGCGGCAGACCTCGATCAGGCGACGGGTTTGCGCTTCCACGCCGTTGGCTGCATCGATCACCATCAAGGCGGAATCGACAGCCGTCAGGACTCGGTAGGTGTCCTCACTGAAGTCCTTGTGTCCGGGTGTGTCCAGCAGGTTGACTACGTGCTCTCTGTATTGCATCTGCATCACCGAACTGGCCACTGAGATTCCGCGCTGCTTTTCGATTTCCATCCAGTCGCTGGTGGCGTGCCGACTGGCTTTGCGAGCCTTTACCGAACCGGCAATCTGTATGGCGCCAGAAAATAACAGCAGTTTCTCAGTGAGGGTCGTCTTCCCCGCGTCTGGGTGCGAGATGATGGCAAAAGTACGGCGGCGCCGCGTTTCGGAGGCAAAAGACAAGGGAAACTCCAGGGGGTCACAGGCATCTGAGATGCCTAATGAGGCGCTCGGTCCACAAGCGGGAAACGAGCGGAAATCTACGGAACAGATTTTACCGGCTTGAGCCGATGCCAAGCTATGGATGAGGCCCGCTTAGGTGCAAGCTGTGGCGGTACCACTGGCGCCAGGGTCGCGGCACTTTAGGAGCGACCTTTGGCGCTTGTCAGTAGCCTGCTAGATCAAGCCACTCAAGAGTGGTCAGACTCAGCTGGCCCACAGTATTGAGCAACAGGGTTTACTGGGTTGCGATCTTGGCCGCCTTGACCAGAATGGCATTGGATGCCACTTCATTGCGCAAATAAGTGTCGTATTGCTCAGGGGTGAAGATGTTGGCGTCTACCCCCATTTTTCCGTAACGCTCTTTCATCTCAGGTGACTGGAGCGCCTTAACGGTCTCAGCATGGAGTTTGTTCACCAGCTCACGCGGCATCTTGGAGGGGACGGTCATTCCAACATAAAAGTTGTAAGCAGAGTTAGGGACGCCAGCTTCCTCGGTGGTGGGGGTGTCCGGCGCTCCCGAGGCGCGTTTGCTGGATCCAACGGCGAGCATCATGAGGCGGCCATCTTTGGCCAGCGGCAGGACATTGCTGACCGGACAGAAGCAGAAATCAACCCGACCCGCCATGAGGTCGGTCAGGGCCTCGGCAGTGCCCTTGTAGGGCACCTGGGTGCCTTCAAAGCCTGCACCCAAGCGAAAACGCTCTGCGTTCAGATGGGTGGCGCTGCCTGAGCCGACAGTGGCGTAGTTGATCTTGCCCGGGTTGGCCTTGGCAAAAGCCACCAAATCCCTGACCGACTTGAAGCTGCTTTTGGGTGAGACCGCCAGCGCATTGGGAATATTGGCCAGCATCGTGATGCCCGAAAAATCTTTCAAGACATCAAAGGGCAGGTTGGGAATGGTAGATGGCACCACGGTGGCTGAGGATGAATGCACCAGCAAGGTGTAACCATCCGGATCGGCCTTGGCAACCAGGTTCATGGCAATCGAACCGCTTGCGCCAGGACGATTCTCTACGACAAAGGGCTGACCTAATTGCTGCGTCAGGCGCTCGGCCAGCGCGCGGGCCACAATGTCAGTGGCACTACCGGCTGGCAATGAAACGATGACCCGCACAGGTTTGGTGGGCCAGGACTGGGCCCATGACGAGCTGGCAAGCACCAGGGCTGCGAGAAGAAGAATCAGACGCTTCATAGGGTTGTCTCCGTTTCGTTGAACTATTTACTTATGGGGTGCAAAGCGGGTCCGATATTAAGCGAAATGGGGCAGTATGCCAGCCCTGTGAGCAGGCTGATTCCAATTTATAATTAATTCGTTCGAGGAGCGTTGCAGCTCGTCCTGCCCTGTAGGCAGACAAGTTAGGCTCGAACTTGAAGTCAAGGACTTCCCTCCCAAACTGCGCTCACCCACTGTAATGATGTGAGGTGAGCCGTTCCGGCAAGCACCATCTCCAGTGGCGTTCAAACGTTCTGAATCGGAGTATCTATGAGTGCTGTTCTAAAACCTGCCCAAGACTATGTGGTCGCCGACCTGGCGCTGGCCGAGTGGGGCCGCAAGGAAATTCGGATCGCCGAGACCGAGATGCCTGGACTGATGGCGATACGCGATGAATACGCCAAAACTCAGCCCTTGAAAGGTGCGCGGATTACGGGTTCCCTGCACATGACAATTCAGACGGCTGTGCTGGTCGAGACACTGGAAGCCTTGGGCGCGCAGGTGCGCTGGGCATCCTGCAATATTTTTTCTACCCAGGATCATGCCGCTGCCGCCTTGGTTGCCAAAGGAACGCCAGTCTTTGCCTACAAGGGCGAGTCGCTGAAAGACTATTGGGATTACACCCACCGTATTTTTGAATTTGGATCCAAAGGCAGCGATGCTGAAGGTCCCAACATGATTCTGGATGATGGCGGGGACGCCACCTTGCTGATGCACCTGGGCAAGAATGCAGAAAAGGACGCGTCCCTGGTTGCCAACCCCAAGAGCGAAGAGGAGCGGGAGCTTTTTGCCGCCATCAAGGCCAAGCTGGCTGAGGACCCAACCTGGTACAGCCGCAAGTCATCTCAGATCATTGGTGTGACTGAGGAGACCACCACCGGCGTCCATCGCTTGAAGGAAATGAGCGCCAAGGGCTCGTTGATGTTCCGCGCCATCAATGTCAATGACTCGGTCACCAAAAGCAAATTTGACAACCTCTATGGCTGCCGTGAATCTCTGGTCGATGGCATCAAGCGCGCCACCGATGTCATGATTGCCGGCAAGGTGGCTGTGGTTTGTGGATACGGAGATGTCGGCAAAGGTTCGGCCCAGGCCCTGCGCGCCTTGTCAGCCCAGGTGTGGGTGACTGAAATCGATCCGATCAACGCGCTGCAGGCGGCCATGGAAGGCTACCGCGTGGTGACCATGGATTACGCAGCCGACAAGGCAGATATTTTTGTCACTACCACGGGCAACAAGGATGTCATCACCTACGAGCACATGACCCGGATGAAAGATCAATCCATCGTGTGCAACATTGGTCACTTTGACAATGAAATCCAGGTTGCACTTTTGGAGGAAAAGTGTGCCTGGGAAGAGATCAAGCCCCAGGTTGACCATGTGATCTTTGCGGACGGCAAGCGCATCATCCTGCTGGCCAAGGGTCGGCTGGTGAACCTGGGCTGCGGCACTGGCCACCCCAGTTTTGTCATGTCTTCAAGCTTTGCCAATCAGACCATTGCCCAGATTGAGCTGTTCAATCACAGTGATTTTTATGAGCAAGGCAAGGTCTATGTGTTGCCCAAGCATCTTGATGAAAAAGTGGCTCGCTTGCACCTGAAAAAAGTAGGTGCCATGTTGACCGAATTGACCGACGAGCAGGCGGCTTATATTGGGGTGCCAAAACAGGGCCCTTACAAGACTGACACCTACCGTTATTGAGCGCTGGCGCGTGGTCGCACCATGTCGGGGGGCGGTGGCCGGTAATCCCCGCTGATCCCGGGTCAACCGGATTGTCAGTGCGCCATCCGCCTGATGGTGCCTCCTGTACCTCCTGCTTGTTGCGCGCTGTTGCATTTTTTAACATTGGCTTCCATGCGAGCTGATCAACTTCTTGTCGAGCGCGGCTTGGCGGCATCACGTGCCCAGGCGCAGCGGTTGATTGGCGCTGGCGTTGAATGGCGACTGAGCCCGATGTTGCCGTGGCGAAAGGTGACCAAAAACGGGGAGGAACTTGCCCAGGGCACCGAACTTCGTTTGTTGGATGCCGCCGAAGCCCGCTATGTCTCGCGCGGCGGGCTCAAGCTTGAGGGGGCGCTCAGGCAGGTGTCACTGTCGGTCCAGGGGACGCAGTGCCTCGATGTGGGCCAATCCACCGGGGGCTTTACCGACTGCCTCTTGCAACAAGGCGCGGCTCGGGTGGTTGGCGTGGACGTGGGGCGTGATCAGTTGCACGAGCGTCTGCGCAAGGACCTTCGCGTGACCTGCCTGGAAGGCTTGAATGCCCGATTTCTTACGCCTGCGACTCTGGCCCAGGCCTGGGATCTGGCAATGAGCGAGGTCGTGAAGGATGAAGAGGATAACGAGACTCAACCGCAGGCGCCTTATGCCTGGATGCGCAATGGCGGTGAGATTGGCGACGACTATGACGACAGCAACGACGCCAAGGAGCATGAGATCGAGGCCTTCAAGTCGCAGCGGGCTGTCCGTGCCAAGGCAGTGGCTGAAGGCGTTTTGCCAGAACAACGACGGCGGCGAAGCGAATTGATCGATGTCCAGATCAATCCGGTCTTTCAGTTGATTACTGGCGATCTGTCGTTCATCTCCTTGACCTTGGTGTTGCCTGCCCTGGTGCCACTGCTGGCCAATGGCGGCCACATCCTCATGCTGGTCAAACCTCAGTTCGAGCTCCAGCCCTCGCAGGTGGGCAAGGGCGGCATCGTGCGAGATCCAGCCTTTTATCTCCAAGTGGAACAGAAATTACGCGCGGCCTGTGCGTCGCTTGGGTTGCTGGTGCTGGCATGGTGTGATTCGTCGATCACCGGGGGGGACGGCAACCGTGAGTTTTTTATTTTTGCAAGCAAATCCTGAAGAGGTGCGTATGAGTGAGCAGAACCTTCCACTGAGCATTGAATTCTTTCCACCCAAAACGCCTGAAGGTGTGGTCAAACTGCGTAATGTGCGACAGCAACTCTATGCCCTTAAGCCTGAGTATTGCTCGGTGACTTTCGGCGCGGGTGGATCCACGCAGGAGGGGACTTTTTCAACCGTCCGCGAAATCCTCTCAGAAGGCGTGCCGGCGGTCTCCCATATTTCCTGTATTGGATCGACTAAAGCCTCGATTCAACAAAATCTGAAAACTCTCAAGGCCATGGGCGTCAAGCGTTTGGTCACCTTGCGCGGTGACTTACCCAGTGGTTACGGCATGGGTGGTGAATTTCAGCATGCCAGTGACCTGGTAACCTTTATCCGCGCTGAAACCGGGCAGGACTTTCACATCGAAGTCGCTGCTTATCCTGAAATGCACCCTCAGGCTCGCAGCTTTGGCGAAGATATCCGGGCCTTTGCCGACAAAGTCAGGGCCGGTGCAGATTCGGCCATTACCCAATATTTCTACAACCCGGATGCCTATTTCCGTTTCGTCGAGGAAGTCGATGCCTTGGGGATCAACGTCCCGATCGTCCCCGGCATCATGCCGATCACCAGTTCAACCCAGTTGATGCGTTTCTCCGATGCCTGTGGCGCCGAGATACCTCGTTGGATTCGCCTGCGCCTGCAGGGTTTTGGTGATGACTCAGCCAGCATCAAGGCTTTTGGCATGGATGTGGTGACTGATTTGTGCGAGCAACTGCGCGCCGGTGGCGCCCCTGCACTTCATTTTTACAGTATGAACCAGAGCCTTGCCACGCTGGAGATTTGCAGGCGGCTATCGCTGAACTGATTGAATCCTGCTGCCAGCAGACATCAACTTAGTTCAGCTTATTCTTGCTCTGCGTCACCAGGTAAATGCCAGGAAGAATCAGCAAGATACCGGTGGCATGGTAGGACTGGAGCGCTTCGCCCAAGGCAAGCCATGAAATCAGGCCGGTATACAGAGGAGACAGATACATCACGACACTCACTTTTGCTGCGCCCAATTCGCGTTGCATGACCGAGTAAGCCAGATAGGCACCAACTCCCGGAATGACGGCGGCGATCAGGGCCAGCATGAAGCCATCATGGGTCATTGCCGGCCCAGCCGACTGGACAAACTCCCATACGGCAAAAGGCAGATTCACCACGGCCCCAGCCAGGCTGATGACTGCAAGCCGGGAGCCTGCACCCAGGGGGCTGGGCCATTTCTTCAGCAGCAAAGCGTAAAGGCTCCAGGACAGGGTGGCCGCCAGTAACCAGCCGTCGCCGGGCGCGAACTGCACCATTGTGAGGGCGGTCCACTGGCCTTTGACCACCACATGCAAAACACCCAGCAGGGCCATGGCCAGTCCGACCGTCTGAGTCAGGCGGAACCGTTCATGGAGCCAAAGGGCGGACCCCAGAACTATCAGAATGGGTGAAATCGAATAGAGCAGCCCAATATTGGCACCACTGGTGGTTCGGGCGGCAATGTAAACCCAGGCGCCGCAGATCCACATCCCCAGAGCGCCCAGGACCAGGTGTTGCTTCCAGTCCGCAAAAATCTGCCGTCGATGAACCCAAAGTTCGTTCGGGTTGATCAGCGCAAACAGGAAACTCGCCAGCAACCAGCGCATCATGGCCAGCATGTGGGGCTCGATGACGCCCGGCGCCTTGCGGGCGACCAAGGCGTTAACTGACCAAAGAGCCGGTGTGATGAAAATCATGAGTAAAGCCAGGCGGCGTCGAGATTCAGCGTGCATGGTCAACTGAAGAGAAAAAGTTTATTCGGCTGAATCCAGGGTAAAGCCCGCGTGGGGATCCTGTCCCAGGACCTCGACCATCTGGGGCAGGGCAACTTGCAGCATGGATTTGAGCGTGTGCGGTGGATTGATGATGAACATGCCCGAGGCTGGCAAGCCCCCGCGGCCGTGTTCATCTGACTTGCCTGATTTGACCGTCAGGCTGGCCAGCAGCCATGGCCTGCCTGCCTTGCCAGCCAGGGATTTCAGTCGGCGTGGCAAATCATGAGCTTCTGGGCGAGGGATGATCGGGTACCAGATGGCGTATACGCCTGTGGCAAATCGCTTCAGGGCATCCCCAAGCATGGTTTGCACGCGGGCGTAGTCACTCTTGATCTCATAGCTTGGATCGCACAGGACCAGCCCGCGTCGTGAGGGAGGGGGCAGATATTGTCGAACGCCTTCGAATCCGTCTTCGATCTGTACTGTGACCTGGCGACCCGCCTCTAAGGACTTGACATTCAACTGCAGGGCCCGGGCATCCGTTGGGTGCAATTCGAACAGTTTGAGCCGATCCTGTGGCCGCAGCAAACGATGCACCAGAAATGGTGATCCCGGGTAATGACGTAGCTGACCCGAGCGGTTGAATTCAGCAACCAAAGCCAGATAGTCCTGTAAAACGGGAGCCAGCGCCTGTTGGTTTGTCATACCGGCCAGCTGGCCAATGCCCGCACTGGCTTCATTGCTGGTGAGTGCATGCCGGCTGTCCAGCCGGTACACACCGGCTCCGGCATGGGTGTCCAAAACTGTGATGGACGCTTCTTTCTGAGTCAGATACTTGAGTAGGGCGATCAGGGTGGAGTGCTTGAGGACATCGGCATGGTTGCCGGCGTGAAAGGCATGGCGATAACTGAACATAGGCGCCAATGGTACTGGCCCTGAGGCACCCCGCGACAGAGGCATTGTTCAAGGCGGCCAGTAAGAGGCCTATAAAGGCTTGAAACTTTGTATAATCTACGGTTCTGTAGCGTTTACAACCCCGCGACGGAGCTTTCTTTGCCACCTAAGAGGTTCTCACAAGAGGAACACCGACCGTGGAAAAGGGTTGTCTTAACTTTTAAGAGTTCACTCATGACTACGTTCAGCGCAAAACCCGCTGACGTGACGCACGAGTGGTTTGTGATTGACGCCACCGATAAGGTGCTCGGACGGGTAGCCAGCGAAGTTGCCCTCCGTCTGCGTGGCAAGCACAAGGCCATTTACACGCCTCACGTCGATACCGGCGACTACATTGTCGTCATCAACGCTTCTAGGCTTGTTGTCACAGGCGCTAAGACCCTGGACAAGAAGTATTACCGCCATTCTGGTTTTCCCGGCGGTATCAAGGAGAGCAACTTCCGTGATCTGCAGGCCAAGCACCCGGGCCGAGCCCTGGAAAAGGCCGTCAAAGGCATGCTGCCCAAGGGGCCCCTGGGCTATGCCATGATCAAAAAGCTCAAGGTGTATGGCGGCGCCGAGCATCCGCACACCGCCCAGCAACCCAAAGTTCTGGCAATTTAAAGGAGCCTTGAGATGATTGGTGATTGGAATAATGGCACCGGCCGTCGCAAGTCAAGCGTCGCCCGTGTGTTTCTCAAAAAAGGCAATGGCAAGATCACAGTTAACGGCAAGGACATTGAACAGTTCTTTGGCCGTCAGACGTCGATCATGATTGCCAAGCAACCCCTGGTTCTGACCGGACACGCCGAAACCTTTGACATTCAGGTCAATGTGCAAGGCGGGGGTGAATCCGGACAGGCCGGCGCGGTCCGTCATGGCATTACCCGTGCCTTGATCGACTATGACGCCAGCCTCAAGCCCGCCTTGTCACAAGCCGGGTTCGTGACGCGTGACGCGCGTGAGGTGGAGCGTAAGAAAGTTGGTCTTCACTCCGCTCGTAGGCGCAAGCAGTTCAGCAAGCGTTAATTTTCGACGGCTTGCCTGTTTGGGCTTGCATAAAAACGGCTGCCAGAGGAATGCCCTGCAGCCGTTTTTATTTGGGATGATCGGTATTCAATCCTGTTTTGTCGCATCCTGTCCGTATGGTTGGATGCGTCCTGAAGTGCCATGAGGTTCAGACTCTTTCATCGCCGCTTGACCATCAGCGCCCCGCGCATGGCGGTCAGGAGTTCGCTGCCATGGCCGCTGCGTTGGGCCATGCTGGCCATCATGCTCGGGTTTTGCGCTGCGATTGGTCTGTGGGCGTTCGAATTGGGCAAAGACATCGCCGGGCTGGAGGATCAGAACGTCAACCTCGTGGCCCAGCTGCGTTCCGAAATCCAGAACATGACCCGTCAGCTTGGGGAACTCAAGGAGGAACGAGACCAGGCCGTTTCTTCAGCCCATACCGCCACGACATTGCTGACGACCGAGCGCGCCACTCAGGAAAGCCTGACGGCCTTGAACAAAAAGCTCGAGGCCGAAAATCAGTCCTTGCGTGACGATCTGGCCTTTTTTGAAAGGCTGATCCCAACCTCGGGCGGATCCGGCGATCTGGCAATTCGCGGGCTGCAGGCCGAACTCCAAAATGGCAACCAGTTACGCTGGCAGGTGCTGGTCATTCAGGCCCGCAAAAACGCACTGGAATTCAATGGCGTGCTGGAGGTGACATTCAACGGAACGCAGTCCGGTAAAGCCTGGTCGATGGGCGCTGAGAAAAGCGCGCAGACTGTCAAAATTAGGCAGTATGGGCGTTTTACCGGGGTCATCGAACTGCCGCCCAAGACGGTGGTCAAAAGCATTACTGCCAAGGTTCAAGAGGGCAAGGTAGTCCGGGCCAGCCAAACCATTCAATTGTTGGCACAATCAAAAGATTAGGAGACA
>Ga0129336_10000140_pt1 | contig 36620 bp, 33 predicted proteins | sample CPB6_02_DNA_FD_96878 | JGI IMG/M metagenome (GOLD analysis project Ga0129336, IMG submission 96878) | Freshwater to marine salinity gradient microbial communities from Chesapeake Bay, USA - CPBay_Sum_0.6_0.2_DNA | ecosystem: Environmental > Aquatic > Marine > Coastal | place: USA: Chesapeake...
ATTCCAGCAACACTAATGTCAATTAATGGCGATCCTTCATTTGAAGCAACTGCAAGACCACCATGATTTGCTGTATTATCAGTTTCTGATACTCCGTCAGTATACGCAGTTACAATATCTTTATTATTGATTAAAAGATCATTGAAATATGTTGATGTAATAACACCAGCAACGTTTAAGTTTCCAGAAAACCAAGCATTTCTCCATCTCTGAGAAGAAGTTCCTAAATCATAAGAATTTGTTGTGCTCGGATTTAAACTGGAGATGAACTCGCCACCGACTGTAATGTCATCCGAAGTATTATCGCCAAGAGTAATATTTCCGGCGAGAGTGGTAATGCCCGTTACATTTAAATTTGTAATATCAACGCTGCTATCAAGATTAATCGTGACAACATCATCAGTGATTGCAGTATTAACATTAGTTCCGCCAGTAAATGTTAATGTTCCGCCAGTTGTGAAAACATCAGTTCCAGTGTCACCATTAATTGTAAATGATCCAGATGGAATTGCTGCCCACTCTAAATCATAGAAACCACCAGAGTTAGAAGTGAGTTTTAAATAATCTCCAGCGGTTCCGTCGTTAGTATTTGGAAGACGATAGGTTGCGACGCCAGCGAGAGTATCTGATGCCGCAATTGCAATAAAATTACTTCCGTCTTTATCAACTAATTTGAGTCGTGCTGCATTGGTTGCATCTTCTCTCTGCCAATAGCGAGCACTACCAAAAAATTTATTCGTATTTACGTCCGAGGTAAGACCCACATAAAAATCATACTTATCTGTTGTAAAACCTGGTTCACCAGATCTCAATCCTGGCAGGTTGGTAAAGGCACCTCTTTTAAACTGAAGGACTGGCGCTGGCATTTCTTTACTTTTATTATACTAATACTATTATTTAGTACTAAAATGTTCCAGCGTCTAAATCAATCTTATTGTCCAAATCCACATCAAGTTTATCTTCGAAAACTTGTGGTAAAGTATAAGTTGTTCTATTTGTATCAGGAACTGTTGTGGCTGCAGAAAGAATGACATCTGGATTTACATCTTTCCATTTTCCTGATGCTGCATCATAAACTAAAACATATTGATCATAATTATTACCACTTAATTGAACATCTGAAAGTTCGTTTAAATATTGTGGCATGATTTCGTAAGTAAAACTTAAATTTGCTTTGTAATTTTTTGGAGTAGTGTATTTTACATTGTAATTATTATCAGATGTAAAAGTTACTTTGTAAGTCATACTGACATACTCTCTGATACTAACATTGATCCTTTAATTACTTTTGTTTTTTTACCACCTAAAGTTAAAACAACATCAAAATAATTTCTTCCGGGAGATAAATTATTAGTTTGATCTGCAGTTAGAGATAATGTGATTGTTCCAGTTCCTGCGGTAATTGTTTTTGAAAACTCTTGATAACTTGTAGAACTGGGATATTTACGAATTCTCGCATACGTTGTTGTGAGACCTGCGAGAGAAGATGCTGAAGCATCACTATCAAACAGATTAAAGGTCACTTCAAAATTAGTTCCCTTTTCTATAACAATATTAGTAACCTCTGCAACAGCCATTGAATTGGGTCAAATATTTAAAACTATTTATCTTCGATATTAAGTTCATTTTTTAATAGTTTTGACAATTCTGCTGTTGATCCAACAAACAAAGCATTTGTAACATTAGTAGGACCTTTAGAACTTTTTGTTTCGTCAATATCTTTTAATTTTTTCTGAAGATCCATTAATTTATCCGTAGCATCAGCAACATTTTTAATTAATTGCCCAGCAACTTCGTATGCTCTTGGCATTTCGCTCTCTTGTGCCAATTCAAGAATTCCATTAATTGCTTCTTGGCCTTTTTCTATAATTGAATATAAATTACCTCTAGTATAATCATAATCTTTTTTTATATCATCCGATACTTGAGATAATTTTTCAATTTTTTCTTCAACAATATCTACTTCTGAAGAAACAATTTCTCCAGGGACATTAAACGTTTCATTGAGTTTGTCGAATTTTTTTGTCATTTTCATAGATTGCCATCAAATCCAAAGTCATCTCCAACAGCAATCAATGCATTGTCAGCAGCGGTTATGAGTCCAACATCAGTGCCAGCTACATGAGGAGTTGCAGTTGTATTATCTGCACCTCTTGTAACAACCAATGTATTTCCAGATTTACTTTCTACATACATTTCTTCCGAATTTAAAACAATATAAGATTTTTCTGAAATTGACGATGCATCATTAACAGTTATATTTTTAGTAGTGGCAGTAATATCTGAAGATAAATTGGTAGTGACATCTCCTGAGTAATTTTTGATTGCCTTTGGTTCAACGGAATATGTAACATCTCTTCCACCTTCTCCACTGGCAACAAAACCAATCGAAACTTTTTTGATAATATCTTTGGAAACATCTGAAACTGGTCCAAAGAGATATGTTTTGGCAGTAAATCTTAAAGTATAAATTAATGCTCTTCTTGTATCATAACCACCTTCATAATCATCCTGCATAGTAATTCCTTCAAGAATGATAGGAACGTCTCTTTTTTCTCCAATAGTATCTACTAAATCAATTGATAACGTATAGTTTGGTTGAAAATATGGAAGAATTTGTTCAATAATTTGAAGCATGTCATCATTTAATTTTGTGAAAATTGCCAATTCAAATTGCATATTATAGGGTACTGGCATGTAAACTTTTCTGATTTGTTTATTATCAGAAGTCAAACCTGCTAGAAATGTTTGAGTTGTAGTAACCTTTCTTGATGGATCATAATTTAACCCTGTAAATTCAAATGACATTCTGGGCAATGTAATTTGAACTGGTTTATTGAGATTTGGAACTTGTTCTAATCTGGCTAAAAACTTTTGAGTTGGTCCATAAGCTAAGGGAACTTTAATTAAACTTTCTGTACCAACATCATGACTATGTTTAATTTGAATATCGTTAAACAACGATCCAAATCCTACGATCGTCTTTCTTAAAATTTCGTTATAAAAATATTCAAACATATTTAAAAACCTTATTCAGTTAGCCTTTTAATTGACTATTTATGGATTTCCAAAAGGATTACTTTCGCTAAAATCTAAAATTAAATCTGATTCATTTTCAATATCTTCATTCTGTCCAAATTTATCATTTTGATTGTAAGTATTAATCACTCTAACTTTATAAGTTGCTGAAGAAGCTGTGCCAATAATATTTTCATTATTTACAAAAATTCCATGAACGTTGGCGAGTTTTAATTCGTTTGTTGTAGCATTCCAAGATCTAACTTTTGCAGTTGCTCCACTCACACTTCCAGTTACACCTTCATTATATGTGTATGTTCCGACTCCAACCATATAAGGAGATCCGATTGTAATCGTAGGTGCTACTGTGTATCCAAGGCCTGCATTTGTAATTCGAATTTGGGTAACAACACCCAATCCATCAATCACAGCCCTTCCTGTTGCCGTTGTTCCTGCACCAGGAGGAGAAGAAAATGTTACTGATGGTGCAACTGAATAACCAGAACCTCCATTGGAAACGGTAATGATGCCAACGATTCCATCTCCAATAACACTTGTTGCAGCTGCACCTGATCCACCACCACCCACAAAAACAATACCCGGCGCAACAGTATATCCATAACCAGGGTTGACGATTTCTACACCCTGAATTTTTTTGGAAATAGTTCCGTTACAATCAACAATTCCTTCAATTAAAGTGGCAATTCCAACTGCAGTTAAACCTCCAGCTGGGGCCGAAGAAATTGCTACCGTTGGTGCAGATGTATATCCATTTCCTCTTTTTGTTACTGTGACATATCTAACGCCACCATTTACGATTCCAGTTGTTGCCAAGGCAGTAACACCAGAACCAACCATTGTCAATGTTTGAATGTAACCTTCATTTTCAATATTGTCATCAATTTCGTCAATACTTGTGTCAATGATTTCATCTTCATATCTAAAGAGTTCGCATTTGAGTTGATAGACGTATGTTTTTTGAAGTTGATAAAAAGGTTGTTCGTGCTCTACAAATTTAATTTCAAATAACCTATCTCCAAGAGGGAAATAGATTAAATCGCCTTCTTTTGGTCTTGATGCAAGTTGAATATCTGGAATATTTTTGATTAAAGGTGTGATGTAAGTTTCATACCTTTCTTTTGAAATGGTCAAAGTTAAATCATTTAATGGTTGAACACCAAACTTCGATAAAAGAGTCCCTTGACCCTCATACCCATCATATGTTTCGACATAGGCTTCAATAGGATATGCATTATTAAATTCTGATTCAATAACTTCTCTTATTATAGTCTTAGTAGTTAAATATTGCCTTGGAATATAATAAACTTCAACGCCATACATGCGAAGTTGTTCATTGATCAAATCTTGGACCAATGATTGCTCAGATTTTGAACCTTGAAGGAAAAATGGATTGAGCATATTATCCGATCATGTCTAATGGAGGTAATTCGTAAGTATTCGACATCTTTTCCATAATAATATCTATTTCTCTTTGTGCATCTTCATAAAACTGCCTTCCATTAAGTTCTACACCGCCAGGAAGTTTTACTCCTTGGAATTTAATTAAATTCTGTCCCCATTGTCTTTTGATGAGAGCAGTCAAATATGGTTTTAAGAAAGAATCGTTCCATACTCTTGAATAATCACTTGGATCGAGAGTTCTAAAACAATCTATAATTAACCAATTTCCAACAGCCATGCTTCCCCAATCAATATCCAAATATAATCTGTCTTGCCTTTTATTAAATCTAATTTGTTTTTGTGTCGTAAGTAAAAACTCAATATCTTCAAGATAGGTTTTCACCATTGCATATGTTAGTAATTCAGTAGATCCCCAATAGTAAATATCGTTCAAGAACAACTGATATTTGACACTAAACATATTATTAGTGATACTATTGGTTCCATCAAAATGAAAAACTTTATTTACTCCAATAACAGATGGATGAACTGGGAGAAAATTACTGTTTTCTTCATACTTAAATGAAGTGGTCAATCCAACAGTTTCATTCACTGTTGTTGTCACAATTCCTACAGATGTTTGATTTCCACCCCTCGATCTACCCCTATCAATATCATCTTGAGTAATTTGATACTTCATGTAAGTCTGATAGACTCCATCAAAATGTCTTTCTTGGAAAAATTGAATTGCATCATCCACAAGGTCTTCAATTTGTTCATCAGCAACATTAATTTCCAAAACTGGATATCCCAGTTTTCTTTTACAATAGTCTATTAGTTCTTGTCTTGTGGTTGGTTGTGCCATTAGAAATTAACCAAAACTTCTTGTTGTCTTAAGTACAATTTAAAATAACATTTTGCAATGTCTCTTAAATTATTAATATCATCTATACTATCTAGGTCTCTTGAAAACTTTTCATATTCGAAAAGTTTACTAACATTTTCCAACTTAATTGAATTAGGATCCATTGATAAAACTCCTTAATAAATCTTTAATTTCATTCAAATCGCTTTTAATTTCGCTTACGTCATTTTCTAATGTTTGAATTTTGTGATTTTGATTGTAGATTCTTTTGTAATTATCAATGTATGAATTATAACCTTGCTCATCAATATTGACAATTCCATTGGAATCCATATCTCTTACCAAGTCATTTTTATCTTTAACTCTAATGTAAGTCATATTTTATACCTTAGGTTTGGTTGTAGCAATTGCACTTAAAGATCCAATAATTGGTGGTAAAGCCTGATTCGTAGAAGCCATTACGACTTTAATTGAAAATGCATCAAAGTCTGGAAGATTTTCTACACTATAAGTGTATGATTTAGGTGAAAGGTCATCAGAATTAATTGGTTTTAGATCAGGTGTTCCATCATTTAGTGATGGATCAATAACTACTTTATTTCCAATTCCATCAATGGTTGAATTTGAATAACCTGGGAATAATTCAAAGTTTTGTGAAAGTTCTGGAGCATCAACTCTAAACAACCTATAAAGAACTCTAAAATCACTACTTGTCGATTTGCTTGCAGTTAATGTTACTGAAAGTGCATTTGCGGGAAGTTTCATTTTAACTGGCTTGGTCACAAGAACTGTTGAGTGCTTGTCTTTGGTCAAACTTCTAACACTGTCATTTAAAGCATAACTTACTGGATTACTGAATCCAATTGGATTATTAATCAAATTGGATGCTAGTTGGACATAAGTTATGTTTTCAGTATCGATGAATGGAGATACATTTGAATCATCCGATGTCAATAGCATTTGTATTGCTAAAGATCTATTTCCTGGAACTGTAGTCAAATATCTGCTAGAATTTGTATCTGACGCAATTAACCTTGGTGTTTCAAAATAAGTAACATCATCTAAATCCAAGTCTATGAAACCTTGATCTTGGAAAGAAGTCTCATTTCCACCAACACTGGTTGCACTAAAAGTTCTAATTTGTGCGGATAGATCGGTGCTTGGGACAACAAATCCATTAATATTTGGTCTAATACTTTCAAATTGAATATTATTTGAAACTTCCACTCCAGTTGATCCAGTTTGGCCAGTTTTTGTGAAGTACAGATCATTTGTTCTGTTTGAACCAATGCCAACTCCATCAAAATCAGTTCCATCAGCATCAACTTTAATGTAATAACTGTTAAGATCTATTGGGTGATTTGTAGTATCAACCTCACCAAAATTATGTACTTTGTTAAGTCTTCTTAAAGAGAATCCATTGAACTGGTATCTATAGACTTTGGTGCTTACTGGATATGTATTCGCTTGTGTGCCATCAATTTCTCTTGTAAGACCTGTTAATGAATTTCCAGAAACTGCCGTGTATTGAATAACTTCATTACCAATAATCACATAACCTGGGTTTGCTGCACTAACTGCAACTCCCTCAAATAAATCAAATCCGGCTCCAGAAGCAAGTTCAATCGTTGTAGTTTCTGTAGAAGTTAATTCTGTAGCAAGTGTGCTGTTCAAATCACTATTCAAAGGACGCATACCTTTAATTTCAACAAAGTTGGAAACGGAATGCATTCCATGATTTGGTTGAATAATCTTCATGTGAAGACCATCATAGAATGAATCATTTGTAATTGAAGAAATAGTAACTCCAGTACCAAGAGAAGTTACTGATCCTGAAGAGTCAACATAAGACAATGCAACTCCAGCAGAGAATTGACCTTGAACATTATCAATCACAAATGTATTATTGGATGCTATTGACGTAACTGCTACTTGACCCCCAAATCCAACATTTTGGCCAATATCTGGTATTAATAAAGAATCGCCAACAGCATATCCAGTTCCTCCACTTGTAATTGTAACTGTGTCAATTTTATTTGAAACAACTATAACTGTTGCTTGAGCACCTTGACCAACACCAGTTTCGGTTGTTAAATTAATACCAGTAAATGTTCCGTTAGTGTAACCAAATCCAGAATTACTGACAGTGGCACCAGTGCCAACAGTAATTGAACCACCAATTCCCGCAAGTGTTCCTCTTGCACTACCTTGTGCTAAAGTAACTCCAGTAACAATAGTTGTTGAATCATATCCCGTGGATCCAAGTCCAACAGCAATTTTCTTAGACAGTGGTATTAAAGAGTTAGCTGGTAAAACTGGTTTGGTTTTACTTCCAATATTTAATTGTGGATTGAAGAATGTGCATGTTCCTTCAGTCACAAATTGTGCCTTGTAGAGCGTAAATTTAAGATCATCTAATTGTGAAGGAGTCCAGGTATATCCGTTCTGAGACTTGAACAGGCTTCCCAGCATGTTTTCATCTCCAGCCTTAACTGAGATTTTTGTATTTGTTTGTAGGTCGTTCTCTCCAAGTCTGGCAATAAAGACTTCATATTCTTTGCTATTTGAAAGAAGAACAATCGCATATTCTGCAAAAGATTCGCTTCCCTTTTCAGCACCAGCAACTACTTTTTCTTTTGGACCATCAAGATAAACTGGAGAAGCAAATGTAAACTTAGTTGCTACTGATCCATCAGTTGACAAATTAATTTTGTCTGGAGAAAGTGTGACTTCGGAATATGGAAGTGTTGTGCTGGTTGGAGTGCCATTTTCAACTGTACGAATCTGTAAGGTAACAGTATCTGCAGTTTGTGATCCAAAATCTGGTTTAGTTTTGAAAAATACATCAAGTGAAGTTAAGAACAAACCAGTTTTTTCTGAAACAAAGAACGTTTGTGCAATTGGGTCATAAGGACATTTTGCAATATTATCGGATGATGTAAGTCCAATTTTTGGAAGTTGTCCAGAAACTTTAAATTGATCAGTTTGAGTATATTTTTCGAGAAGTTGTTTTTGTATTGTAGTTACATTAACATTCGTTTTTGTTGGTTGGAAAATAGTCTTTTTGTATGATGGCGTAATTGTCGGCGTAATTGTTGTAGTCGTGACTTTGGTTATTGTTTTTTGAATTGATGCTCCAGTGTAGACCGCATCTGCAGTACTTTGATTTAAATATGTTCCACCAGCATTTAATGTGCCAGATGGAATACTTAATAAAGGAACATCTGTTAAGAAAAACTTGTTTTCGCCAGCAGAAAATGCTGGATTTTCAGGTTTTTCTGGATTTGGGATAAACAATGAACCTTGTAAAGTTCCAACACTATCAGAAATCAATCTGACATCAGTAATAGTTGCTTTAGCGCCGGATGTTTTTCCAGTCAAAGTCATACCTTTTGCAACATATCCCTTGAACTCTGGGGTATTCTTTTGATCCTGTAAAGCAAAGGTATCAACATATAAAACAGTCGAAGCTGTAGAATAAGTTGTTTCTGGTGGTTGTTGCGTATATGGAACTAAATTATAAGAATCTGTTGGAGCATCATAAGGACCATTTTTATGACCTGGAGTACATAATCTAAATTTAATATTTACATTTGTATTACCAAACACATCAGATTCAACAGTTTCTCCAACTTGGAAAGCGGTATTACCGCTCATCTTAATTTCAAGCAGTTTAGGCACAACATACTTACTCATCTCAACGGTTGAGAGGAATGGATAATGTTGTGTAACTGGTTTTAAACCATTAGCATCAAACTCAACGTTTCTGCTTACCAAATACTTGTAATTGCCTTCCGTTATCTCATCATTGGTTGTTGTTGTTTTTTCTTCTCCAAGTTTTTCTGGGAATTCTTGAATACTTAAAATTTCTGTACCGGAAATTGGATCTCCAGCTGTTGTAGTTAGTTTAACAGTTTCATCATATGTTTTCTCAATTTCTCCAGGAGTAAAGATAAATTTACCACTTTGATTCTTCTTATTCTGAATAGAACCGACAAATTCTTCTACTTTATCTTGAGGTAAATATTCAGAAAGAACTTTCTTTGCATTATCAACTCCATATTTGTTTAAAGATTTTACAGTAAGTGTAATTTTTCCATTTTTCTGAGATCCGGATATATAAGATCCATTTTTAATTACTTTTGTTATCGCACCTTTTTTAGTTTGTTTCGTTACTTCTTTTGTACCAAAACTTTTGAATGCCTTTTTCTTATAATTATAGTCATCAACAAGATTTTGGACATAATTTTGTGGAGCATTTGCTGTAATAACTGGCGCTGGGTCATCAGAATAAACAACTTTATCTTGTGTATATTCTTTGACGGTACTAATAGTTTCTTCAATATCTTCGGGTTTACTTAATGTCTTAGTTGGATTATTGACAGTTACGGATTTATCTGTATTAACAATAGGAGCATCTGATTTATCAACTGTTGGTTGAAGTTTAAGTGTTCCTTGCCAGAAAGAAATCAGGAATGCGGTGACGTTTTCAGATCTTGATGCAAACGATTGTTTTTTATATTCAACTTCAGTATAATCAAGAGTTACAAGGTTGCCAGTTTTCTTCATACCAGGCCCAACCTTGGTTGCAAATTTTGCATCAGCATTAGGTGAGAATGTATCTGTAAATCCAGAAATTAACTCTGAACCAAGTTGAAGGTCAATTTTTGTCGTAAATTGTGGAGGTCTTATTGTATTTGTTGCAGAGTCATGAGATATTTTGCTTCCTTCATCAATAGAATTCATGTTTGTAAAGTTATCCGCAAAAATACCACACTTGAATTGATCCAGTCCAGTAGCAGCATCTTTAATCGTCATAGATGCCATTTTACTTTCAAGTGCAGAAAGAGTTGTGAATTCTTCTACTTTTTGAATTCTATCCTCAAGTAAAGCGATATCTTGCATTCGATATCTCTTATGTTTAATTAATTCAACATTTGCGTTGACTACATTATGCAAATAGCCAGGTATTCCGACAATAGCAACATCCAATGTTCCCGCTTTACTCAGAGGTGGTTCTGGAGTATCACTTGGAATTCCCTTAACAATTTGGAAATTTCCATCTGGATTTAGAATAATTCTATCAACTCTTGGCAAGTAATATGAGAACGATGCTATAATATTTTCTCCTGGTGCCAAAATGTATTGCGAATATTGGCCAGGAGAAGTAAAGTTGCGAGAAGCAAACTCAAATGGCGAATTTGATGACAAAGTATATGCAGGAACTCTTGGTCTTATATCAACAAAGTCTGTCAATCTTGTGTTGTTAAAATATGGAATATTATATTTAAAGTCTTTGTCAGCATAACTTGTTGCTGTGATAAATTCTCCAGTATCAGAAGAATCAATTGTGTAATATTGATAGATAATTTTTAATTTTCCTTTTGGTTCTTCTGCATTTTTGTTTCTTATAAGTCGAGAATAATCATAGAAAGAATCTCTCTGTCCATCATCAAATCCGAATTTATTTGAAACATTTTGATCTGATAACGTAATAGACGTAATTGTCGCATTTATGTTGGAATCTTTTCCAACAATTACTTCTCCAACGTCAAAAGTTGAAGCATTTAAATAAACGTATTCTAACTTATCAGTATCAACACGATTAACTACAAGAGCCATTGCTCCAGAGTTTTTTCCAAGAATATGTTCCCCCAACACAAAGTCTTGATTATTTGCAGTTGGCCCACTAAAAGAAGATAATGTTAATCTTGGTAACTGTGGATCCGCCGTGCTTTGAGATTCAAATACGCCAAGAACTTTGACAACATCCGGGAAATTCAAACAAATTTCTTCGTCTTGAACTCTAACACCATAAACTTGACTATAAGTCAGTCCATCATTTAATGTTGTTGTTCCAATACCAGACGCAGTGTACTTTGAATAATTTACAACTAAGGAACCAACGCTATTAAATTTTTTAATTTTTGAATTTGGTTTTGTATTCCTAACAGTTGCAATAACATCAGCATTTCCACTTGTTTTTGATAAACCGTTAAATGTCAAAATTTTACCAGTTGCATTCAAACTATATTGAGTTTCATCTAAGGGTTCAATACTACCGTCAGCATATGAAATTACGAATCTATCTTCATCAAATGCGTCGAAAATAATATCCGCATCAGTAATTGTAAGAACAAGAGAATTTGCCGCAAATGCTTGATTTTGGAAAATTCTTCTTTGTGTAATCGCAGAATTTGCAATATTAAAAGTCTTTACGTTAGTTCTATTCAACTCAGTCAATAATGTAGAGTCTGGGGATCCTACTGATCCTCTTATAACCCTTAAATCATTGACAGAGATTTCAGATGTTGGTAATGAACCAACACAAACATTGGTGACATTTTGGACTGCAGAGACTGTAAAATTAGTTCCTCCAGCACTTACGGTTTCCACTTTATTAAATATAGCAAGTCCACCTTGGCTTGGGTTTCCATATTTAATGATATCTCCACTGGAAAGAACATTTATAAAGTTTGTTCCCAAACCAGCAGAAACTGTGCTAATTCCTGCAGATTCTGCTGTAATTTTAAATGTTGTGCTTGGAGCAGCAATATTCAATTGCTTACTCAATAACATGTCAGCATTAAATGTTGAAACTCCAACTTTCGTTGCATAAATTGATTTTACATCTGAGATATTATAGTCAGTAATAGTTTTAATTAATCTTCCATTTTCAATTCCATTGATAATAATCGGTTCATTTGGTATAAACTGCCCATACACATTATAGAGAGTCATGGTATGGAGACCACTTACACCATCCTTCAGATATGCGGCTGCCCCACTCTTTTTACCTTCAATATATGCAGGAGTGGATTGGGTTATTGTTGTTGTTAATCCGATTTTTGTAAAGGTTTGGACATCAAACAATCTCAAATTTAATTGACTGGAATCATCAACATAACCAACTGATGGGATAAAGTCATATATTCTTGCGTATCCAATAGTCGTTCCAGCTGCAACACCTTTGTCGGATCCAAGACGAGAATCCATTAAACTTACAAATGCAGTTGTTCCTAAACCAACAGATGGAACACCAAAAACATTATTGACTAAAAATTGAGTTCCCGCATTAAAGGAAATTGATTGGTTTTCTAAAGTTTGTAATGTTCTTGGTTTTTCAACATCGACAAATTGTTGATTTACAGATTCTACTTCATATCCATTTACATATGCTTTTCCAGAACTAATTTCAAAGGTCATCAAATCATCAGATGGCGTATTACCATCAATTGTGATTTGGTCCTCGTAGTAAATACCAGTCGTATTTACTAATCTATCGTTGAGAGTGTCTCTTGGATTGACAGTAAATGGTTTGACATAAAAATCGCCAGATTGGTCAGCAGTTCTTCTTGCCAACTCATCACGAATTACATTATATTGTGTTTTTGTAACTTTAAATTGTGGAACACCATCAAAAATCGAATATAAAGTGATAAAGTTTTCCAGATCAGTTTCATTAATTGATCTTTTATCTAATTTAAGTTCTAATTGAAATCTATCAGAACCTGGAGCTGAGTAATTAGAAAAACCTTGAGCATTATCAAATAAAGATTCGTCTTCATCTGCAGTGACAATTCTTTCAATAATAGTAAAACCAACTTTAAAAGATGGCGTGATTCCGTATTGATCTAAAATGATTCTTTGTTCTTGTGCCTTGGCAAAGATACCTCTAACAAAGAAAATTCCTTCTTTAATTGATATTGACGATCCAGCAGTTGATGCATTAGTAGCAATAGAATTGCAAATTCCTTGACCTTGAGGAATTGTAAATCCATTACCATAGGTTATTGTTTCTTCTGCAAGTAAAGTTTCCCCATCCAAGAAATTTTGGGAGTTGAAATTAGATTCGCCGTTGGAAATATACTGCAAATATAAAGTATGAACACCTCTTTCAGATTCTGTGTTGCTTAAAACATATCTGACAATTGCAACAATACCACTTGTTTGGCCTTTAATTTTCTTATCAATTAACTGATTAAAATATAAAGATATTGGTAGTCCATTATATTCGGATTCTACTTGAATGGCAGGAAAAACAATATCATTTCCAATTTGCCCATCTAAAACGGGAGACCCTTCTTTAAAAACGTGAGTTCCAAATCTTTCAATTTGATTTTGGAGAATTGACTGCAGCGTGGTTAATTCACGGGCTTGCAGGGGTACACCAGGTTTAAATAAAACCTTATGGTAACCTTTGTCCTCATCAAAATCATCAAAATAAGGAGAAACGTTGAAGTTAGTCTGTTGAGGCATGATTTTTTAGAATTGCAAAATTACTTTAATATCTTCTTTTTGATTTGCAGATCTTGTGATTGATGATCTGTTATCTACATAAATGATATTTCCAGAGTATTTTTTAACTTCTGGATTTCCAACGCCATTGGTTACTGACTGACCAAAATAATATGTCCTACTATTTATCACGGTACTGATACCTGTATATGTTGAGTGTATTCCTAAAGTAACACTACCACCAACAATGTTTAAACTGCCCCCAGTACCTGGACTAGAGGTAAACTCATGCAGTTCAAATCCATAAGTTGGAGATGCATTTTGTGTCCCATCAGTATTGAATCCGACAAGACTTTTATCTTGCCAATATTTTAAGATACCAGTTGTTTGGTCATATGAAACCACTCTTCCTACAGCTGTAGATCCAACACCTACAGTTTGAGTGATTCTACTATCAGCAGTGAATGTTGCAGTGCTGTATCCAGCACCAACTAATTTCAATGCGTATACGGCACTTGCTTTCGATTCAGTTAATAAGGTTGACGAATTATAAACCTGTGGATTTTCTACAATTCCAATTCTTGCAATTTGATTTCCAGTGATGAAATCTGGATTTAAATCGTCATTTTCAATTCTAGAATATATTAAAACGTTGAATGCGCCAAGTTCACGATAAATGTCTGCTCCATGACCACCTTTTGGTGGAATAATAACGTCAAAGGTTGGAGAAGTTGTTCCTGTTGGTACTCCACCTGCAAGTAAATCTACGGACCCATAACTATAACCAGAACCGCCTTTAGATACTGTAATTGATTCTACTTTAGAATCGTTGTTTATCACGATTGTAGCTTCGGCACCATTTCCATCACCTTTGATTGGAACATTCGTATAAGTTTGATTTGCAGTTCCTAATCCAACTCCCCTGTTTGTAATGGTAATAATTTTAAGTTGACCGCTGGACGATGCATTATCTCTGACTGCAGCATTATCTGTGCCAGTTTCCCAATCTGATGGAACTGGCATAAAATTAATAGAATCAAACTTGACAATATCTGCGGGATTAATCGTATACAAATATTTCCAAATATATCCATCACCACTTGTTCCGGCAGACCTTGGTTCTAAGTCAGTAAAGTTTGGTTCATCTAATGATGGTCTACCATCAGGATAGTCTGGACTAATGCCATTATGAAGACAAATATAAACTTTGTAATATTGATTTATTACATAATAATTTGATGCATACAAACTAGAAGATTGGGATGGTTTTGATGTATTAGTTCTACTAAAATCATGACGATACATGTCATAAGTAGTTCCAGATGTCCAAGTGTTTTTTCTAACAACTCTTTTTACATCTTGTGCCTGAATTTTTTTCAAGGCAATCATTGTATCCCAATAATCATTTTCCTCATTAAAATTATCTTTGGGAGCTAAAGGAGTTGTATTCCAAGTAGCACTATAGTCAGTTGCATTGGGAAGACCGACAAAAGCATAATATGAATTTGTAGTAGAAGTTGCTGCAGAGACAAAACTCTTAGCATTTAAAATTCTTAATTGGTCAGTTATAATAGCAGACATTTTGTCGTTTTTTTATCTATTTATGTGGAGTAATTCCGATATTTAAGTGGATTATATCTTTGAACAATTGGAGACGTAGAAATTCCAATCAACCCATTATTGTAAGCAGTAAATGCCTTTGGATTCAATCTGGTTCCTCCAGAAATTCTTCCCCAACTATATTCACCATAGAAACTACTAAACCCGAATCCACTTATATCATCTGTGCTTTCAACACTTACAACAACCTTAGTCACATAAGTGAGAGCAATACCAGCAGCACTAGTTTGTGCTATTGAAACTTGTGCGACTCTATAAACATTATCTATAAATGAAGTGCCAATTCCAATAACACCACTATTGCTAGAAGAAAGTGAAGTTACCCCATTTCCAACATTTGAATTGAATATTGTGAAATAATCTCCAGTTTGAATTCCACTAACACCAGTTGTAGCAATTCCTACGCTATTAATACCAATATTTCTTAAGAATGAATTTTCTGGTATGAATAAATCAAGTATAAGTCCAGTGGTCGCTATTCCAACAATAGATGTTGTTGCAATACCAGTTATAATACCAAAGTCTCCATCATAACTAACGTCACTTATTACTTCATATGTGGGATTTGGACTCTCTATCAATACTGTTGGTGGATTTGAAGTGGTGTAACCACTTCCAGGAGATGTTACGCTAATTGTAGAAACAGAACCCCCACTGATTGTTGATGAGGCTTGTGCTCTATAAGTTGTTCCAAGACCAACTGGAGTTGCAATTGTAATAACTGGACTTGCAGTATATCCCATTCCACCATCGCTTAAAACAATTGACTGAATTGTTCCTGCTGCAGAAACAACGGCTGTCGCTGCAGCAGCAATTAAAGTGTCTTGAGAAATAATAGTAATCTTTCTTGGATTTGAATCAATTTCAGGATATTCCGAATGATTATTGAAGAAAGTTTTTACATTCTCCACCCAAATAGTTGTACTTGCAATTCCAACACTTTGAATAATATTTGTGGATGGGTGAATAAGAGGTTCATGAGAGATTCTATCTTTGGAAACATAACTTCCATCGATAACCATGTCATTTTTTTGTTTACACCAAATTACTGGTCTAGTTATAGTCGAATCTGTTGTCAATCCAGGACCATTGTAAACATTAGTGAGAACTTCATCGATCGAAAGAACTTCTTTGGTCAATCTTTTATTTTGAGATTCTTCAAAAGAAGATTCATACACTTGAAGAGTATCTCCTGCCTTAACAGTTTCTAAAATGTCAATGTTTTGAGTGTCAACATCACCATTTCCTTTGTAGAATAATATCTTAGATGTATCTCCTTGTTTTGGAGCCTCTGTGAATTGAATTAAACTTCCACCATTGAAAACGTAACCATCGCCGGGAATTTGTAAGATGTCATTAATAAAAACAAGTAAATTCGCTTTTACATCAATAAGAGACCCAGATTTTGCTCTGACTGAAAATCTTTCTCTATCAATTTCTAATGGGAAAACTTTTTTAACACCATCAAACAAAGAATCTATAGGATCTAGAACTTGCAGATCACCAATTGACCATCCAGAAAATCTATCAGTGAAAGTGTTGTCTATGGTAATTTGGAATTCATTAAAAGTCAAAGAAGTATCTGTTGGAATTCCAGAAGTTCCTCCAATTTCTACAGTCAAAATTTCTCCAACTCTATATGAATAACCATAATTTTTAATTTCAAAAGATATTACACTAGATCCTTGGCCGACAACAATATCAACGGTCGCTTCAGTACCAACACCAGATTGAGAACTAGAACTGTAAATTAATGGAATATTACTATATGATAGTGGATCGTCAAAAATCACTATTGGGGGATTTGTTGAAGTATAGCCCGATCCAGGATTTGTAATCGCAACACTTACAATATTACCACCACTAATTGCAGCAGTTCCAATGAATTGGATGTTTGGCGTTCCTAAACTTGTTGTTGCTACACCAACATTAACAATAGTTTGAATACCTACACGATAACCAGATCCACTATTACCAATACTAATTGATTGAATAGTTCCCAATCCAGAAACAACTGCAGTTCCTCCAGCAGCTACCAAAGATTGATAACCAAATCCTTCAGTAGATCCTACAGAAACAATTACTCCACCTCTAGGGAAAGGTGATGTGTTTACATCTTCATTTAAAGTTGATGTGCCATTACCAACAAAAGAGATTGTGGTAATTCCTACAGATTCAACCAAGTCATAATTACCCTCAATATTGACAAACGTGCCAGTTCTTGATGGCAACTGGAAAATATTGTTTATTAATACAATTGCATTTGATGTTGAAAATCCGGAAATATTATTAGAATTACTGGTGAGAGTGAAATTATTGCTAACGCTATTAAATTCTGTTGATATAACCTCATCAAAAGTATAGTTGTTATGATATGGTTCTAAAATTCCATTTGGATCTCCGGATTTCATAAACAATCTTCCATTAAAAGTTGATGAAATTTCAAGTCCAGTATAATCCTCTTCATCACCTCTAGTATTTGGATTTGGAAATGGAATTCGTCCAAACGGAGGTGTAATAAAATTAATTTTGTTATCTACTATATTGTAGTCCCCAATAAGTTTTCTAACCAAACTTCCACTATTATGTGATGAAATTCCCGATCCCGCCCAACCTCTATTAACCAAAACCGAATTTGAAACAATAGAAGATGAATTTACTAACATAATCTCATCATTTATTCGTATCAAAGATCCTGAAACAATAGACGAAATACCTGATAAAGTGACTGTACTATCATAAAATCCTAAAGAAGTTGTAAGTGATTCAGTGACTCCATTTCCGATCACTGGAGACATAATTTGATTATCGACCGCAACTAGAAGTTTTGAATTTTGATTTTTTGCTGTAAATTTATGTAAAGTTCCAATGCCAACACTTTCAAGACTTAACACTGTTGGAATTGCTTTTAATGCATCGGAGGCAGATGCTGCAACTCTAACATCCAATTCATCCAATTTTACAATATAGAGAGTATTTGGAAGTTTATCGGTGCTTCCTATTCCAGAAATTGTTGTTGTTGCAATTCCTATAGCATTTTGAGTACTTAATGTAGATGTAGGATATGTATAGACAACTTCTTCTCCTGTTACAAAATAATTTGACGGTATTCTAATTGTATTTTCAGTAATACTTACAACTCCTGCATTTGAGCCATCAAAAGTTTTCTCAAAAATAGTGTTTCCATCGTGAGTTAAATCAAATTGCTTCCTGATGTCATTCTCAGTTCCTTCGTAAGATCCAAAAGAACTGACAATATCAGTATTGCCTAAATCCAGTATAAAATCTAATGAATCGTCGTGGGTGTTACCTATAGTTTGTCTAAAGAGTCTAACCTGAACATCAATATTTGGATTTGGTGTATAACTTAAACTTGTAGTAGATGCCGTTCCAGAAATACTAAATGTTCCCAATGATGATCCAGTACGAACAATAGCAAATTCAGATAACCCTGCGTTTGTCCCATCAGTTATACAAACCAGTTCAGAAACTTCATATTGATTGTTTGTGGTGTCTTCAACGCTTGCAAAATAATAAGCACCAACATAATCGGTATTAAAGAAACTAGTTATCAAATTAGCAGTTGGAGTTGGTGATGATGATATTGAAACTATTTTAGAATCCAATAAAGTATCTCTTAAGATTATTGTTCCAATTCCACTTGAAGAAGTATCTCCGACTGAAACTCTTAGTGTGGTAATTGTGTGTCCAACACCTAAAGATGCATTTGGAACAAAATCAATATTGACTTCAGATCCAGAAATTGAAGGTACATATGTTCCAAGGCCAACAGATTCGAAAACAAGTGGAGAATCTGTTGCTAGTGGGAAGTATTCTAATAAATCAACATCAGATCCATTATGAAGAACCGTTAACTCATTAAATTCATAATAAGAACCATCTGTTGCTCCAATTTGCACCAATACCTTGGATGCTCTATAAGTAGATGCTATACCAACAATTGTTGTTGCCGTAGATGTTCCTGCACCCAAAGTTACTGTTGATGCTGCTATACTTACACAGTTTCCTAACTGAGTTGTTCCAATTCCAGTTACTGTATCTTCAATATCAAATGAAACAAAAGTCAAATCGTAATCATTAATTTTATATTTGTATGGATAGAATCTTAAGTTACCTTCGGTTCCGGAAATACTAAAGTCAAAAGTCCCTAGATCATTCAGAGTATAAACCACTCCATAATGATTCATATAACCGATCTCATCATCATGAATAAAGGAGATTGAACCAACTTGCCTCTCTGCATTATAAAATGTATCCAATATGGAATAAAAATATTTTTTAGATCTAGTGGATGTCAATAGGAAAGTATCAACTGTAGTAAATGGATTAGATCTTGGATTACTATTAAACAGAGGAGAAATATCATCAAGAATAACAACTCTATTTCCAACGGATTCTGTATAATCAGATAAAATTCGACTTGAAAATACTATTTTATCGGACTTAATATTATTTCCAATTTCAAAGTTGCTTTCAGATACCAAATCAAAATCATAATAACAATCCAAATCAATCACACGCTGCAAATCTACTGTTATATCAACACCGCTGTCGTCTTGGATTGTGGATAATCCAACTTGATTTGATGAAGATTCAATGATCAAATCGCCAAATTTTTTAAATCCTGCGGTATGTACTAAATTATTTGTTACTTCATCCCAATCATCATAATCGACTTTAGATTTTAATGAATATGAAAAATACTGATAGTAATCATTATCTGAAATTCTTTGTAAATTGTCATTTAAGAATCCAACATTATCTTGCCAATTTTTCTTAACGATTTCAGATTCTTTAACATCGTAAATACCCTCATTTGCAACAATACCTGTAATTTTTGCCTGAGAACCAGATGATGTTTTGACAACATCTCCTACTTCATACAAATCACTCGAAGATATCCTCAGAATATTATTTTCCAGGTCCCAACTTTCAACCACTCCATTAGGAATAACTTTTTCATCTTTAAAAAACGTATTCTTTTCAAGTTGAACATTAAAAATTGGAAAATGTGCTTGTGAAATTATTCTTGCCGATGTTGATGTGGCTAGTTGCCACACTCCAGGAAATTCGCCAGATGGTAAGTAATCGGCAAGACTATAAACAACAGTTGCTCCAATTCCACCAATGTTTGGCGTTGATGATTTTACTGTGAACAATTGATAATCATAATTTTCAGAATTATAACCATATCCAGTAGATCCAACGCCAACGCTAACGTTCTCAATTAAAAACTTACTTCCAACTGTAAACGGAAAATCTGAAAGATTACTAAAACTTTTTGCTAATCCTACAGTTACTTCTTTTGTTGTACCATTGTACGATATGGTGCTTATACCAGATCCATTTACATTATTGATCGGTATAATTGATACTACAGAATCAGTAATCGATTTTGTATTTTTAATAATTGAAACAAACGAATCGCCAAGACTATAGTTTAAATCAACATCTTCAACTGGTTTATTTGTTAATCCATCAATTAATATCAGATTTGGCGCAACTGTATAATCCTTTCCAACTGAAGTTATTCCAATTGATTTTAATGTTGATGAATTTGAAATTTTTAATATATGAGCAAGATTTGCCGATGGTCTTATTGATAAGTCAGAATAATAATCAAACCCAATATCATCCAATTTAGTCTTTTTGGCAGTTCCAACTTCAGTTCCAATTACATCTAAAATTGCATTAGTTCCTAAACCAGAATTGATTGAAACTACTCTTGGATATGATGAGTAATTTACTCCATTGGTTTTTACGTTTATTTGATGTATAGGTCCGAGAGCCGATAAAGATGACGTAGAATATTCAAATTTGCCATCAGATGATGAATATGACAAACCTTCAGGAATGTCTACAGAATTAAAAGTAAAACTTGTAGTGTTGACTCCTACAGTAACCGAATATATTCCACTATACAAACTATCAACTTTGGTAATTTTATTGTGGTTTAAAGTTTGTTCGTCAACAACGATTTCAGTTTTAGTAATTGAATTATTTCCTAAATCAATTGGTTCCAACCTATAATATAAAACATTTGGAATATAATCATTAATTTTTATAGTCGTATGAGCATTTGCATCTATTCCGGGTTTCCCAGATTTGGAAATTTCAAATGTTGAAGTATTTTTTGATGTTTTAAATGGAATTTTGAATTTCGGATCTTCATAAAAATTCAATTCAAATGCTGGATAAGAATTTCCGGATTTAACAAATGCCAAAGATGGATCGGACAAATCAAACTTAAATGTCACATCTCTAATACCTTTAAGAGGTGGATTTATTGGTAAAATTGATCCAAAAGATTTTGAAGTTATATTTACAATTTCTACGGGAATTGTTAATGTCGCGTCATAATATGAATTTGAAAGTTTAATCAAATTATCACTAATAACAACAACATAATACATTGCTTCATTAGTCAATCCTCCACATGGAGATGATGAAGTATGAATTATTTTTTGTCCATTATAAAATCCATGATTTGTCAATTCAATGGTTTTATTTGTAACGTTTACATTTGATGCGGTAAATGTTACTGGGTTTATAACCATTCTTCTATTGAAATCATCATATCTTACAGAAACTGTAGTTGTGATACCAGGTTTTGCGCTTAAAGTAATACTATCTCCATTTGTTAATCCATGAGTCGCTGCGGTAGATACTGTTACGATATTTTGCTTAACTGTCGCAGTGAAAATACCGTCATAATCGGTTTTAAAACTATGCGTATTTCCAATACCTGATGCGTGGAAATACGCAGTGTCTCCAAAAATTGTGCCAAGGCCAACAAAAACTCCTGTAGAACCCAATCCAACTTTAACTGTAGAAATTCCTATAAGATCATCTGTTATTTTTGCTGCATATAAAATAGAGTCATTTGCCAATTGATAACTTGCAATTCCATCAGTAGATATTGAAATTGGTGTGCCACCGTTTGCATTGTAAATTAATCTTGTTCCGGTATTGAGTTGATGATTTGGTAGATAAATGGTTTTTGTTGGAATTGAAATTTGAGTTATTCCAACTCCAGGATTACTAAACAATAATGTAGAACTAATCCCAACTCCCGCAGTTGTTCCTAAACCTACAGATTCGGCCGGATCAAAGTACAATTCTTTATTTGGTTTTAAATCATATGAAGTTGAAATTCCAAGAGATATTTGGAATTTTCTAGTGCTTTCTGTGAGAGCAATTCCTGACGAATATGAGGTTACGCCTGAAACATTATTAATATTTCTAAGAACTCTAATTCTTGATGATTTTTTATCAATGTTGAGGACTTTTACTTTTTCATTATTAATCTGATATACATCGTTTTCTCTTATATTGGGGAAATTTAAATTTCCAGAAACTGAAAAATATGTTACAAGTCCAGTATTAGTTGTAGATGCAATACTTGTAATAGCAATGAGCGTATTATTAGTTACTACGATCGGATTTGTCTTCTTATAATCATATTTTCCTGTGATGGTAATTATATCATTGTTAATAAAATTATGTGGAGAACTTGAAAATCCTATAAAATTAAACCCAATAGTACTTGCAGAAAATTCAATATAATCAATAGAAGAACTGGCTACACTAATTTGAGAAATAGTTTTGCCTTTAACCAAAGAGACATCGGCAGACAAACCTTGTCCACCAGTTCCAGAATTATCAAATACAACTTTGTCTCCAACTTTATAATTTTCTCCTCCAGTTTTAATACCAATCGAATTTATATTACCAACAGAAACTAGGTTTATCGTTGAAACATTTTCTTTAATTTTGTTTGGAAGTGAAAGATAATCATATGAACTTCTTGATTTGGTTAAATTATATGGAGTAACATTTCTTACCCACTTGGTACTATTAATATTAATTTCATCTTGATTAGATGTTTTTTCAAAATTAAAAGTAATTGGTTTTGAATAATATGAATTACCGATTACGTATGGGAATTCGGGTTTGAAGTAATTTTTAAATGGTCCTTGATTTTGAATGGAAGTTGTATCTAATGTGCAAAAATAAGCATAAACTCCATTTGGATATTCTGGCGTGATGCAAAATCTTCCATTATGCTCATCAAGATCTCCATTTTTAGTATATGTATAGTCTTCAACAAAAAATCCCAATGGATATAAACCAAGATTTGGCCTATTACTTGTTGATAATAAACTATATCCACTCTTTAAAGCTTTGACAGCACCGCCTGTTGGTGTAGAATATCCATATGGACCATATATTGGATTTCCATCATAAGCCCATCCAATAATTGGAGAGTGATCTGTAGAAACAAGTTCTACACCATTAAATATTTTTAAATCTTCATTGTTGTTTTGAGAAACTACAGAAGTTCTTAATTTCCTTGGTGCATATGCGTGCCCATATTGCAATCCAAAATTTTCATAAAATGATTTTGATAAAAATCCATCATCATCAGTAATTTTATCTGCAATTACTTCTCTTTCTACTAAATTAATTTGCCATGGTTTAATTAAAGATTCAAATTTTGAATTTTTTCCTGATGCAACAACAGATATCGTGATATTATCTTCATACTCAGAACCACCATTAATAACACGAACTTCAGTTAAAGATCCGTTAGCGACCACTGGTGTTAAAATAGCACCAGATCCACTACTAGATACTTGATTTATTTTTAAATCTGGAATAGAGTTGTAACCAAAACCAGAATTATTGACAATAACTTTAACTATTTGGCCATTGTAAACCACAGGTGTTACCTGAGCTCCAGATCCAGTTGAAATAATGAATTGTGGTTGGCGATTATAATTTAAAATTTCTTGAGATCCGTATGAATTTCCGCCATCTTCCACAAAAATTGAATTAATACTACCTCTAAAAATTGGTTGAATTTTTGCGGTAAAGTCTTGACCAGCAAAAGTTGTTACTCCAACAATTCCTTCGACTGTAGCTATAATTTGTGGATAATTGAAAGTATGCGTTCCACTTCCAGTGGAAGTTAAATTTACATACTGTTTTGTCTTGAAGTAAAAATCATCACCACCAGTAGCAAAACCAACATTTCCTGAAGAAATTATGGATAATTTAAAATTATCCTCATCGACTTTTGTTACATAATATGAGGATTGACTTAAACCACCAACTACAGTCCCCGTAGTTGTATAAGATATGATCTCTCCAGTATTATATCCATGATTTTTGATATTAATACTATCAGATGCAGTATTAATTCCAGAAGAAGTTGTGGTCGTTTTTTTATTTTGATAATTTTGGCCAGAATTTTCAATAGTGATAGAACCTATTCTTTTCTTTTTCTGAACGGATTTGAGTAGATGAGTTCCTACTCCATATCCCGTCAAATTAACTGTGTTAATGCCAGCAGAAACATCTTCAAATGTATTATGAAGTCTGATTGTAGTAGCACTTTGCACAGAAACAAAATACTGGGCGTTTGTTGTTAAACCACCAACAGAAGAACCATTTTGAGTATCATATATTACCTTTTCGGCGTTTCTAAATTTATGATAGGTGGAAAATCCGATAGTATCAGTTGTTAAATCAATTAACCCACTTGCGGCGGATGGTAATACAACTACTGAGTGATCAAATTGAATCAGGTTAGCTTTTGCTAAAGCATTAGTCCCATTTCCTCCTGTTATTTTAACAGTTGGATTGTCCAAATAATCAAAACCTGGATCTAAAATTTCAATTCTATCGAGTTGACCAATTACTGAGCAATAAACTGATGCTCCGGAACCAACTTGATCGGTTATGGTTAATGTTGGTGGAGTAATAATATCATAATTAGATCCTCCATCAAGGATGTTGATTTTTTCAATGGGACCAAAATAAACAACGTCTTTTGATTTATAGTTTAAAATTTCAACGCCATTGATAAAAATACCAACGTTACCTGTAGTGGTGTTTGCTTTTACTAAAGTATTTTCTGGTTTTGAAATTTTTCTTATTATTTTTTGAGGTTCTAATGTTCTTGTTTGGAAATCTGCGTATGTATAATCACTAAAAACAAATTTATTATTTGATACTGTCGTCGAAGCAATACTTACAAATTTTCCAAAATCAATATTTGCTAAACTATTTGCAATTCTAATCGTAGTATCATTTACTTTTTTAACAAAATAAACACCTGTTGAGATGCCTAGAGTATTGCTTGAACCTGATGGGTTATATGCAATAGAATCTCCAGTGAAAAATTTATGATTACCAACTACCAAATCAGTTCCACTAAAAGAACCCGAAAAAGTTGCTGATTTATCGGAAACATTTAATGGTTGATTCAAATATGTTGGAATTGAAGGTGAAGATACATAAAATGCCCCATTCAAATCTGTATAAACATTTTGGATGTTTGATGTATAATTTGAAAGATTTGGATAATTTATAGAGTTTACTTTTAATAAATTTTTTCTCAAAGTATAAGTTTGAGATATATTTAATTCTCCTTGGCCACGAACTTTAAAACTTTTGTCTGTATCATAAGAAAGTATAAATCCAGTTGACTCTACGCCAGTTGAAGAAACAAAAGTTACAGAATCGCCCAATGACAAAGAATGTGAATCATATAATGTAATGAGATATGTAAAGTCTACTGCATCAAGTAAAGATAATGATTTAACATCATATTTTACTGGTAAATTGAAAAACCAATTATTCTCTTCAAACTTTTTAGATTCATATCCCAAAGTTTTAATGTGAATTTTATCTCCTTTTTCATAAGGACCAACCTGCTTTAAAACATTCAGATTTGATAAGACACCAGTAACTCTAAACTTAACTTGTCCATTTGAAGTTGTTCCGTAAGCATATGCATTTGCCCTAACAGAACTATTTTCTGATAGGTTTGTTGCAATTCCAGAACAACCAAAGAATTGAGTTAGTGATTTTTCTGTATAAGTGATTACTTGGGCATCACCCACTACCAATTCGCCCGAACTGGGAAATCCTACAGTAGAATCTACAGTAAGAACATCTGCTCCAGATGATACTGGTTCAATAAGTTGAGTTTTGGGATGAATTGTAAAAGATCCTTTTATAACTCCGGGAGTTGTTAACCCATTGCTATCCTCAACACTCAATATATAATATTCCTTATCACCTCTTAAAATTTTTTCAACCTTTGAAATTATTGCACTTGCCGAATCGATATAATCAGTTTCATCTTGATAAATTGTCGTATTGACTAAATCTTCAACATTTCCGGATATTTTTTCAACAACTAAATTTCTATTGACTTCAAATTTAGAATCTGAAAGTTGAATAAGATAATCTCTTGGTCTAATAATTTGAACATCTTCACCATATAATGCTTTGAATAAAATTTTAATCGAAGAATCTGTACCTTTAGATGAATAAAAATCTTTCGATTGTTTAACGAATAGGGATTCATTTAATTTAGAATAAAACTGCTTATCTTCAAATCCTGGAACAATTTGTTTTTTGACCTTTTTATAAAATTCCTTTAAGAAAAGAACACTTAAATTTGTTACAATACCATCTACATCATGAGATGCAGCTTGAGATTGTGAAAATACTAACTTATCAGCAACCGTCGAATCTTGGTATGAACTGATGCCACTAAATCCTCTTACACAACCCGTAAATGACGTTGATGTTTTTCCAGTATATGTAATGATTTCAGAATCAATTTGAAGCAATCCATAAGAGTCTGGAAATCCTGCAGTAGAATCTACGGAAATAGTTGTAGCAGTAGATGTAATATTTGCAGATAGAGTTGTAGAATCAACTAAGTTAGTTAAACTGTCAATTTTAACGTAATTGTCAATATTTTGAATAATGTCAGATGGGCCGCTTTGACTTTCAATTGCCGTATAGTATTGAGATAAAAACTCTTCTACTAGTGGATACTCCTCTCTAACGAACGAGGGAAGTTGTCCTTGAACGATTAAACTAACGTCGATTCTTGTTTCTGACATATCTTTATGAAATTACGAGTGCTCCGTTTGAGTAACTTGATGTTACCGTATAAGTTGATCCCGATAAATTAGCACCTGATGAAATTTCATCAGATACCATATTTACGGAACTATTACTACTATCTATCTGTAAATATAAATCCTGTAATCCAATTACATCATTGGAGTAAGGAATTGCAGAAACTTTAATAATCGGGACACCAGATGTAGATTTTTCTGTGCTTATAATATTTACTGGATTTAATTTGATTTCTCCTTTTATATAATCAATCGTTCCAGCCTTAGATACAACGATAGATGGTTGTGTTGGGGATAATAATTTGAAGAAAAATACCGATCCTTTTTTACCATCCGAATCTGGCAAATCTCCAAGGTAAAGAGTATCGGCAAACCCAGATATATTAAATCCAGAAGATTTAATATTATATCCACTCATACTCTTCAAATGAAATTGATTACCAAAACATATTTCATATTCGGCAAATTGATTCAATGCAACCTGAATATCCCTACGCATATTAATTTTCGTGATGTTTGATGTCACAGAAATATCACTATCATCAATCAACTTTAAGAATTTGCTATATTTAAATCTTGCTCCATACTTATTCAATTCGGAAGACGATGAATAAGATTGGACATGTTCGAGTATTTTGGTTTTTAACGAATCTGCACTTTGATTTAAATTGCTGTTATAATAAACCTTTGTATCATATTCAACATACAAGTACTTGAGGTCAATAATTTCAGTTACGATTCCTGCAACAGTATATTTTTTTAAATTATTTTTAATCTCGTCTTTAATTGTCTGTGAAAGAAGTTGGCCATTAATCGGTTTGATTGCAATATAAACCTTTCCATACTTTGGAGGATTCAACTGCTCTCCACCAAAAGCAGAAACTGATTCAGCATCTGAATAGAGTGTTGGGATGATTGCTTCAAAATCAGAGGCAGTCACAGCGCGGTTTTGAGAAGAATAAATTTTTGTTGCGTATTTTTTAATCGAATTGACAGACTCAATCTCAGAACCATTTTGTGCAGAAGATTCTGTAGTAAGGGTAGATATTCCAGTTACTACTGGAATGCCATTATTGTCAACGATTGTTCCGTTATATCTAAATGCAAATACGCCATTTGCAGATTCGCCACTACTAACAACATAAGAAATATTGAGATAGTTTAAATTATCAAGTTTTTTGCCAAATACATCGTCACCAAAGATAAGTTCATATCTTTGATCTTCAATCTCTTGAATAAAGAAGACTTTTGAGGATGATTTTACATCAATTAAATTATTTGCAAGAAGAAACTTTCTTGTAACTGAACTTGCTTGTGTATTTTTTACAATTACGCGAATTGTTGATGTATCGATATTTGGATTTGGTAAAATAAACTTTTGATTTGGATTATTTGCGTCTACCGTAAAGTTTTGAGTTAAATATGTTCCCTCATAAACAGTAATATTACTAAAAGATGCGATTCCATCAATAACAGGAACGGTAATATCATCTGGAATTGTAAAGGTATAACTTTCTGCACCAAATGTTTGTGTTGTAGTGCAGACAAGACCTTTTCTAAGGGTCAATGTAAGCGGATTGGTTCCAAAGTCAGTTGTATCTACAGTAAAAGAAATACTGGCCTTTGCGGATTTTCTTGATCTTGGAACATATCCAATTTGACGTGCTAATGAGACTACATTTTCTCTGAGTGTAGCACTATCAATGAATACCTCATTGCTAACCATGTTAGCATTATATGAAGTAATGTAAGTATTATATGCCAAGACATCAATTAACATCGAAAGATTAGATCCTTCGAAATCATAGTCAGTAAACTCCGAATTCGATCTTAGATATTCCGTAATCGAAGTTTTAATTTGATCAAAATCTAGGTTTGTGAAGTTAACTAATGCCATCTATCGGGTTTGCTGTAGTGCAAATGATAATTGTTGCGGTAATACATCAATTCCTACAATTTCATATTCAATTGTAACGTTAAATTCAAGAGAATCATAGTTTGGAGATACTTTAACATTCAATAAATTGACTCTTGGTTCATAAGTAGTGATTACATTTCGAATTTCATCACGAACTACAGATGCAGTAAACTCATCTATGTTATCAAAAAGAACGCGACTGACTCGTGAACCAAGATTTTCATTAAAAAAACGCTCACCGGGAAGTGTAAGAACAAGATTTCTGATAGAACGGGCAATTGCGGTTTCATTTTTGATTGCCAGCAGGTCATAATTCAGGGGACTAACCTGAAATGACATACTAAGATCCTTAAAACCCTTACTTACCCGTTCTACAGGCATAAAAAATAATAAATCTAACTTATTTATTAGGGTTTTTTACATTCCATAGATGGGTTCAGTTCCATATTCCCAGTCATCGTAGTCATCATCATTGCGAATTTTCTCATGAATCTCTTTTTGAGCGTGAAAATCATGTTTTTTGGGAGTTAAATCATCGTGATTGATCTCACGAAGCATCTTTTTCTCTAAAATTTGGTCCAGAACGCCATAATCTGATGTTAAATTTGTTGTTCCCCACAGCTCATACATGTAATTTTGGTCTCGATCTACTGATTTTCCCATTTTTTCTCCTGATTTTTGTAAATCAGAACTTTTTACGGGGTTTCTATCCCGAATTCTGCAATGGATGATCTTTCAAATGTAAGATTTTTTTGAATTCGAATGTCAGAGTTACGAAAAGTCCAACAATATCCACCATTATCTAGGAACACAACCCACTCAAGATCATGTTCTTGCGATCGATCAATCAAAAAAAATGCCCAGCCTGATCCTTTCGGAGTCAGAACTGGGATTTGAGGATTGAGTTGAATCATTTGCAGATTATTTTCCTTGACCGCGATACTTCTTCTTACGACCATTACGAGATGTAGCCGAGAGAAGAGTGAGAGGTGAACGGCCCTGACGAGTCTTCTTAGGCGGCCCCGGAGACCAGAAGACTTTATTCATACTACCTTTTGCCATTTTAGATTTCCTCCATTTCAATTAAAGTTGGATCAATAACCTCTTCATTATAATAAGAGATTGAGAGTTCGTCAAGAACCTCAGAGCATTCTTCTACAGTGAGGTTCACATAAATTTTACGTCCTTTATAAAGAATATTATAAAGTTTGTCCATCAGATCACGCGAGTTTTTTCATGACCCACACGAATCCGAGGGTCACACCAGATGTCAAAACCTGCTTCCTTTGCATCCAGACAGAAGGAGACATCCTCTCCACACATATCTTGAACCGCACCGGACTCAAAGACTTGCATCTTCGGAGCAAACCAAGGATACTCAAGATTCTCAAAGACTCCCTTTTTAATGAGAACCCAACCAAATCCCGTGTAATCCACTGTGAAGGGCTTACGACGCTTTGAGATGCTCTCCACAGTTTCGTGGTTCATCACACCACCATTGCGGCGGAAATCATCTTCTTCCAACCAGTGTGCCACTGAGGTCGTGTGACCATCTTCTGTGGCATACCAACCAGCGACAACTTCCTTATCTTCACCTTTTTCATTCAGAGCCAAATCACAGAGTTGCCAGAACTTTTCTGTGTTGAATACAATGTCACTATCAATCCAGAGTTGATAGTCATAATTCAATTTACCATCCCAAGGAATCTGCTTAGGCCCACGAAGAACATTTGCACCTAAACATTTGCATCGTGCAAAGTTTACCATAGATGAGTAATCTTGAGAGATCTGAATGGCCATGTTATTCTGTACCATGTCAAAGCACAGTTGTACAAATGCCTTCAGAAAAGTAAATGAACAACCTCTTCCAGGAAGACAGAAGACAATTGACTTCCCTCGCATTCTTTCTTTAATCGCATCATAGTCCCATTCTTCTTTCTGGGATACTGATGGTGCTTTTGCTTTTACTGTAAATCCTTTTGCCATAAGAGAAATTAACTTCAGTTCAATTTTATCAGATTATATATAAGTTGTCAATAAGATGCTTCTAATTCCTTATTGACTAGGAGTTCTTCATAAGACAGATCCTCAACCTTATATTCCGTATTCATAATCGCAATCATATTTTGAACGGTTCTCCATGCAGGCAAAAAGTCTTGCTCTTTTAGAGAATGCATCAAACATATATTCCCTGCGTATATGTGATAAATTTTTTCCATAAAAAAATTTTGAGTTCCACTGTATATATGGAGTCGCTTTTTACTTTTTCTTCCTCTTATTTGACGCATTTTTTTGTGCTGTGGATCTGCATTGACCCGTTGCTTTTCTTCGATCTCCATTACCAAAGGTAGGGTTCTTTTTTGGTTTTTTGGGTGTCATTTTTCTCCGGGAATTTTTTTTATAGAGTGATATATCTAGGTCGATTTGTCACCTCTGTAGGTTAGGGACTTATAGCTTTTTATAACGCCGCTTCGCCGCCCGCCACCATAACCGTCAAGGGCCCATAACTGCCGAATCACGAATATCTGACGAACAAACATAAGGTGCCCCACGCATAACCGCAGAGCACCTCAGTAGATTATACCATCAGAACTCAATCACGTCAACAGTGGGTTGCTCAGCTTCTTCGGTAGCGATGACATCGAGAATCTGCAGAATCTCATTGCCAGTGTTACCTTGAGAGAGCAGGGAAAGTGCAATCGAACGGGTCATGATAAAGTGTTAGAAACGTGTGTGTTCTGAGTGTCTATAAGGGCGCATCTCATTCCCGCTGATCCTTATACTCTTACCAGTCTATATCCAGTTCCTCAACATACGCATCAACGGTCTCATCTCCATCAAGTGCGAATAACTTACGCCAGTCAATCTGTCGGGCATCAAAGTCACTATACACTGAAAGATCCAGTGTCACACGCACATTCTTTTTCTGGGCTTGAAGATAAGAAACTGACATGACTTTAGGGGCAGAGGACTTAACTGTGGCCAGTATAAGATGTGAAAGGGAAACTGTCAAGACCTGTGGAGTATTTATCAGAGGTCCTTATAAGATTTCGAAGATCTGTGCGGTTTTACTGATCTCGGGGGTCTTGACATTTCTGTGCGGTTGTGGTAGACTGCGGGCTAAGATGACTATAAGATCAGTGGTTTCTAAGGTCATAAAGACTATAAGAAGTGACGTTTATTGATACGAATTCATATCATTAACTCACACAATACTAATACTTATCAAGAGAAACAAATCTATCAAGCTAATTTATAAATGGCTTTTTTATTGATTTTTAACCATTTTTCGTCGAATATCACGCTTAATTTGATTCAAAGCATGACGACAAGAGGGTGTAGCACTGGTGACAATACTAACTCCAGAGATATGTTTCCAGACAAGATGTGTGCTCGAACGATCTAATTGAAACCCATAAGATTCCATCATCACTGTGAGATCCTTTTTGAATGTCTTGGTGCTCATTGTTGTGTTGTGGATTGAAGAGTGTTACCAATGAGATGAAACAATTCCCCTGTGTTATACCTTAAAGATGGGGAGAGTATAAAGAAGATCAGGAAGATGATCGGGACGATGTTCTTTCTCATGGTGCGAGATGTGCTTTAGTTCCGCAGGAAAGATAGAACTCAACCATATTCATTGCCTCTTCATATGTCGTGAACCATTGTGATCTCCATTCACACTGATTATAAGGAGTTTGGTAGCGAACTTCGTAGCGAATCATGTGAAGATCTAGGAGAATTGAATCGAAGGAAAGTGCAATCGAGCAGGGATCATTCATGCCAGACGCATACCAGAGAAGAAAGGAATCGGTCCGCCTTCTTGTTGCAGAAACCACTGAAAATCTTTCTGAAACACACGCTCACCAGGGATTCCATGCTCTTGAAGAATAGCATTGAGGCGAGACTTTGTGGTTGCAGTTTGATGTCCACCATCGAACAATTCGATCCAGGTTTCACCAATGCGAGCAATCAGATTGCCATACAGAAACACATCAGAGGAGTTAGTATAAGAAACCACTTCAGTGTTAGCAAGTTTCCAATCTTTGCCATTGGTGATAGCATTGTTCATCTTACGTTCGATGACTCGCATGATGTGAAGAGAGAGAAGAGTTGTGGTCGGTGGGGGTCGATCCCCTTCCGATGTGGCTAATATACCAAGAATCCGGGGGTCTGTGGGGAATCAGTGGACAGTCTGCTGACTGGCACACTCAGTCATTCTTCTAACAATTCAGGATAGTATTCTTCTACCTCAGTCTTCAATTCATTCTCCGAATACTTATCATAACTCTCTTGCATCATATCATAAATCATCGCTGTCATTGTCTTCAAATCCATGTCATCAATGATCTGATGAATGAGGGCATCTTGGAGTTCAGAACGGTTCATGATTTCAGTTGAGAATGATACGATAATCAATGGACTTGATGCACCAACCTGTAGCAGATGTGATCTCTTCAACTAGATCATCTTCATCATCTGCTTCCCAGATCATACCAATCGTTTCATCGGTAATGTTAGAGAATTGATGCTCTGGAAACTCATCAACAGCATCATCAAAATCAAACTCAATGTCAGTAACTTGGAATTGCATTTGATTCACTTAACAATGGTGACGGTTGTAGAATCAGGGTCAAAAGTAATCTCTTTGATGACATCGAAATCCTCTGTCATCTTGACATAATTCCAATCACCTTGATCCTCACCCATTTGATACAAATGAATGAAACCTTCAGCATCTTGCTTTACATAACAACCATCGTAATCTTCCTCATCAAAGACATAACCAGCAGCAATGAGTGATTGTGAAAAAAGCATGATTTCAATCAGTAGTTAGAAACAGTGGTGAAGATGATGCCAGTCTCATTATATCGAAGATCGACATCACACTGATACTCTTCAGACAAAGAATACGCGAGATCGTATGCTTTATCAAGATCGGTGGTAGTATTCTCCCAAGGAGCAGCGTTGCACTTAACGTCGATCCGCATTTGTGTCGTTTCCTGATTACTTAGCTAAGATACCACCGATTTGACACGTTTGGGGGATTTGGTGGACACCTTTGCAACTGGCACAGGAGTCAGTTCATTGCGAACAAATATGACAAAATTATCAAGAACTCCCATCATCCATAGAATAGCATTGCGACTCTTTTCTGTCATGTTATTTGATACCCATGAATCACGAGTAAAAGTAACAAATGCCACAATGATTGCAGACCAAAATGCTGCGATCAGAATGAACTTATCGACAACAGCATTAAGTGAAGTTTTCATAAGATAAATCAAACGAAAGAAAGTTGTGGTGCAGGTTGAATCGAAAACTTGTGATTGTGACAACTCAAAGAATAGTTTGGTGGTAACATTGACTCGCGTTCAATCAATTCCCACGAATCTTCATTCTCTTTGATAACAGCAAATCCTAGAACTCCTGCAGTTGGCATCATGTACTTTCCATGACGTTCTGCATCCTTTGCAGTGTAAAATCCTCTTGCGGCGATATTCCACCACTCGGAAGAGAATTGTTCTTGCTTACCGAAATAGAGACAAACAAACATTGTTCTAAGAATCAGAAGTGTGCTTCGGAGTAGTCAAGTTGTGCAGAGTATTCTGCAATTTTATTGTAGCATTTCACTCGCATTTCATCATCAGCACCTTCGATAAATGAGAAGCAATACTTCATTCTTTGCTCAGGATGTGCATTGATGCGAGCAATCTCAGCTTGTTGCTTCTCACGATAGGAATTGTAAGCGAACATTTCCCGATCTTCAACACTCATGTTGTGATACTGTCGTTGCATGTCGTTTCCTGATTACTTAGCTAAGATACCACCGATCCGAGTGCTCGTGGGGAAATGGTGGACAGCCGTCCAACTGTCACATGGGATCTTTGTCTTTGTTAAGATTGTTGAACATTGGTGAGAATAGTGCTAACAATGCCCACGCAATACTTGCAGAAATAATAAGAAAGTAAATCATCACCAAGTTCCACGCTGCACATGAATCTTGCGAATCTCAGCGTAAATAAACTTCTTCAGTTTATCATCGGTTGTATTATCAAATGCACAATGTAGACGCGCAAGATATTCGTCTTGTGTCACACATTTGATAGATTCTTTGCTACTCATTCCAATGTCATTGAGTGTAGAACCTGCCTTAGCTTTGGGTCTTCCGAAGTTACCTGTGATGTTGCCCTGTGTTCTCAGTTTCGGGCGAATCTTTGAAAGATTAGAATACATCATGACCAAGTGTTTAAGTATTCTTCGAGAGTGAAATCTTCACCAGTGCTTGTTTCCTCAATCAACTCATCATAAGACATTTCTCTCAACATCTCATGATATTCTTCAGGAGTTGCATCATTGTCTGGGTCGAAATCATCGTGACACAGAAACACATATTCATTGTAAAGTGCGTCGATTAGTTGTTCTTTTGATAGAGTCATTCTTCTAAACGAATAAATTGATTCTTCAGATTCCAATAAGTGTAATAGTAATCTTTCTCCATATTGTTGCGAACAAGTCCAGAGAAAGAGTGTAGATTGTTTTTCTCAATCTTCACTCTATTCTCATCCCACCACTTATCAAACTCTCTTGCTTTTTTATAGTGGATTTTGGAGATTGAGTCGCTATGATAATCAGCGAGCATACAAGTAACCTCCAGACCAATCAGCATTTGCAAACAAATACTCACGATCTTTAATCAATCTCAGATCATAACGTACACCTTTCGCAGGAGACTTCCATGATGCTGATTTATACACTTCACCCGTCTTCTTGTCTACGAAAGCATGAACAGAGCGCGAAGATCCACCATCCATCATGATAATCTTGTGATACTTTTTACCAGTCTCAATTACATAATTGATGGGTGAAGTACCTTGCTTCAGTTTCTCAATGCAGGCAAGATGATAGTCTACATTCTCACCTTTGTCAGCATAACGCTGATGACCACGAATAGCATAGTCATGATAGTTCTGAACCAGCGCATCACATAGCATGTACGAATACTTTAGAACATTGTTAGAAATGGTCTCGATTGCTTGTGCTTGCATTGCGGTTCCGTTGTTCATATGGCTAAGATACCAAGAAACGAAACCACGCACAAGGGGCTGTGTGCAACTTAATCAACTGGCACAAGGTATCACCAACTTTTTTTAGGAAGAGTGAAGTTATAGTGAGAAAAGACTTCACGATTAACAAACTTAAATGAACCATATTGATTGGAATGAACATAACCTTCGTGACCAGGAATATAATCATAATAGAAGTCAATCTTTGCATCAACCTGATCACCAGTGATGACAATTCCTTCCATAATCAACATTTTAGCATATGACAGCAGATTAAACAACAGCAACAAATTACCACTCAGAACATCAGAAACATCACGACTCTCTCGGATACACTTATTGACTGCAATCTTCAGAGCATCTACTTCTTTCGCATCAGGGTACTTAACAAAATTGCTAACCACACTTGCAAGACCAAGAATATAATCAACTCTACGACGACGGGAGGTAAATTGGGCATTGCAATCTACAAAATAAACAGAAGAATCGGAATCAAAAATGCTGCCATGGGCATAGTTAATAAAGTG
>Ga0129336_10000142_pt1 | contig 36386 bp, 121 predicted proteins | sample CPB6_02_DNA_FD_96878 | JGI IMG/M metagenome (GOLD analysis project Ga0129336, IMG submission 96878) | Freshwater to marine salinity gradient microbial communities from Chesapeake Bay, USA - CPBay_Sum_0.6_0.2_DNA | ecosystem: Environmental > Aquatic > Marine > Coastal | place: USA: Chesapeake...
AATATTCCACAGTTGGATTCTCTCTAATCGCTGTACTATAGATTTTTCCAAGTGGCCCTTCTTTAAAAAGGAATCCCCAGGTTTTCTCTAGGGATTCCCAATCAGTCATGTTCACTTTTTAAGAGCACTCTCAATCAGATTGGAAACAATGTTCCGCTTTTCTTCATCAAGATCAGAACTCCGATTATTCAGACCCACAAGTTGTAGGAAATGAATGCGACCTTCTTGAAGAGACTTATAATCTAGTTCAGCAGTATAAGTGGGTTTGAAATTCTCCTCAATCAGAACGATTGCACTCTTCTTATTAAAGATCTTGTCTTCATAAGACATCACACAATTCCGCACACGACGACCCCACATCGCAAGATCCAGAGAACAAGACGGTTCATAAACTTTCCAACGATCTATTTGAACTGGATTCGGAATAAACTCTGTAGGATGCTTACGATTCTCTGTGCTTGCCTCAAGATAAAGATGAGACATATGATCGTGAAACTCTTGAAGACGCCAACGCTTGGGTTTCGTAATCTTGTTCATTTCATTTTCTGGCTCACGACGAGCAATCAGTTTAGAAAGCTGATTCACCGTATCGTTGTAAATCTCAAGAGTTCGTTGGAATCCTTCTTCATCATAGAAGTGCGAAATCATATGAAGATATGATTGGAAGGTCATATTATCTCGCATCCAGTTGCGGCAAGATTCTAGAGTGGAATACAGCTCAAACTTCATCAGAATGTTCTGATAGTTTTGAAAAATATCAAACGGAATCTCATTCCAAACCGAAGTCAGAAAATTCACATTGGAAATGTAATTCGTGACTTGATAAAACTCCACAAGATCAGTGAGATCGGAAGAATTAAAAACCTTACGGAAGAATGGAGTTTGAAAGAAATCTGACGAAACGTTTTCCTTCGCCAGTTCAGAAACGATTTTCAGATTGTCTTGAAAGTTGTCGGAAAGTTGAATGTTGAGTTTCATAGGATTTTGAGAATTGTAGAGTTTGATACGTGTATAATTACCAATAATTTTATGACGAGACCAATACCGAAGATGAATTTCTTCGGTTGCGTGAGGATTTTTTAATACATTCAATAAAACTAAAGTTTTATCAGAAAATACCAGTCGTTTTAATCTTGCAACTGAATTTGTTTCTCGTGCTTCATCATATTCAAAATAGTACATTTAGCTCTCATACTTGGACTTAAGAGCATCATAAATTCTTTTTTCTTCATCTGGGTGAAGTTCAAGATCTTGAAGAATCTCTGCATCAGTTTTATCCACACTTCTAAAAGCGGAAAACTCGTTTCTTGCTCCAACTATATGGCAGATAATTTTTTCATATCCTAGCTCTTTGAGATGATTTAGATAGTCTATCAAATCTTCTATATTTTTACTAGAAGAAGATCCTTCAAACATCGGAAGGTCTTTTTGAAACTCTGCTTTTTTGAAAGAAAGGATCATCGGGGGTTTCAACTCACTACAGTATGATAGCAGAAAGGTGGAGTGAACGGGGAGGGTCTTGTGACGGTTTCAGAAGTGCCACATTATACATCAACAAGATTCCAAAATTTGTTTGCGGCATGAATTGTAAGATACTCTTTTTCTGAAGAATATCTCTTCTCGTTTCTACTTGGGATTAGTTTATAGATGTAATGTCTTGAATTGTTAGCATTCATCATATAGAAACGAGAACAGCCAACTGCATATGGAAAAGATTTGTTGGTATGAACTTTAGATAAAATATTATCTCTGCGAATTATGTTTTCTTCATTCATATTTCAATTAGATGCCAAAATTTTCTTGCTGCTTTTGTAATATGAAAATACAATTCTGGAGTATCATTCCCCGAACAATAATTGACATAAAGATTATAATCATTTTGATAGAGATATGTGTACATCATAATATATGGGTAGTGTATATTACAAATAGCTGTATATATTTCTTGTTTTGATTTCATTTTCAAATCTCCACCAATCCATAAAATTTGTTTGCTGCTTTTACGAGAAGTTTAACTTCTTCAGGTGCAGTTTTATACACTGCCAACTTAAATTCCATTTCTAACCTATACCAAGTAGCCTCACTGTAGCAAGTCACAAAACCCGGATATTCATTACGGACTCGTATAAAGACCTCATTCTTCTGTTTCATGGAGGGCGACTAATTCATAAAATTTTCTTGTTGCAGAATAAAGCAAATGCATCTCTTCCGGTGAGTCTTTCAACCGAAGAAGGTTGGTTTTTTCATCTGTTGGATGATGAACTAATATAAAACCAGAACATTCTTTACTGACTTTTTCATAGACATTTCGTCTCTGAATCATTAAGGGCGACAAGTTCATAAAATTTGTTTGCAGCGTTTGCGATGAGACAATGATATTCTGATTTTACTACTGGAGAAAGTTTGTATTCATTTTCTGGAAGAAAATATATAAGAGTAAAAAGAATTGGAATCTTTTGGAAATTAAATGAAAGTGAAATCAGAGATAATTTAAGTGATTTTTGGTGTATCTTAATCATCCATCAACTCCCAGAACTTGTTTGCTGCGTTTGCGATGATGAGATGTTCTTCTTTTGCCGAATCTGTAAAAGGAATAAGTTCGTGATTAAGTATTCCATATTCTTCTTGAACTACCCAAGTCAACATAAAGTCATCGTATTGTTTCTCAATACTCATCAGAACTTCTTGTTTTCTTTTCATTTTATTCACTAACCAAGTTCCAAAATTTGTTTGCGGCGTTTGCGATGAGATGATATTTTTCATCCTCTTGCAATCCTGCTCCAAGCCGAGAAAAACTTCCAATGTAATGCCAGTGTGTGATTCTAGGATAATACAAATAAGCAATATGACCAAGAACCCTTGATCTTGTACTTTTTGGAATGCTCATACCTCAATCATCTCCCAGAACTTATTTGCGGCGTTTGCAAGAAGATGGTATTCATCTGGAGAATTAGGATATGCTCCCAAATAATAATATTCTAAAGATCGTGAAAAATCATAAAAAATATCAATATGAGGAAAATAGATTGCACTAATTTCTGAAAAAACTTTAAGTTTTGTTTTTCCTGATTTTTGATAATATATCATAAGACCATTAACTCTTGGAACTTTGCAGCAGCACGACAATACAGTGCTTCATCTTCAGTTATCAAATCTCATCAGATGTTGGAACCTTTCTGCTGCACGAGAGTAGATAATTGTTTCTTCACTTTCTGTATAATAAAATAAACTATATGTAGGAATTGAAACAAATTCAATATCACTTAAATCATAATAATGATAAAGACGAAACATTTGTCCATCATTATATGCGTATAAGCGTAAACTCATCTTTCAAATCTCATCAGATGTTGGAACCTTGCTGCTGCCTTTGAAAAGATAACTTCTTTTTCACTGGAAAAATGCGCCCATTCATAGGGCTCTGCAATAAGAAGTTTCATTCTATTCCCATACTTCTCTTTAACATATGTTTTCAATGTGTGTAAATGTTCTTCTGATACAACCATTGCTCTATAGTAAGATTCTACACACATTCATCAAAAATCACAAGGTTTTGGAATTTGGCGATTGCTTGAGAAAATAAGAACTTCTCTTCGGAAACAAAAACGCAACCTTTATGAAGTGGAATAAATTTTATACCTCTATACTTCCATAATTTAAAATCACTCTTTGCTATATTTTCATTTGTCGCCATCACAAATATAGGTGTATTACGATAATCAATCATTCCTCCGGTTCCATCGTCGCAGGAACACCTTTAGACATCAGTTGATCTACATAAAACTCCGCCATCTCTATATCGCAAGTCTTAATCAGACCCACTCCAGTTGTGTGTGCTTGCATCATCACAGCAATTGCTTGAGTTTGTGAAAGTTGGCAAACTTCCATTAGACTCACTACAACCAGTTCTGCAGATACTCCATCGTCGTTGTGGAGTAGAACCTTATAGCGTGGTGCGTGCTTCGGCTTGACTTGAGATTCTTGGACTGTAACTTTTTCAAGAACTTCGGTAGGCATTTTTTGAATTAAGAAAGGGTTTCAAGAGTTGTTGGACTTAATGCGCTTTCGCAGTTTTCGGGAAAATCCGAAAGCAGTTGCGGCACCTAGAACAGGAAGTGGGCCAGGTACTTTAGGACAAACATAAACTGTTCCTCCTCCACCTTCTTCTAGGCATAGATTTAGATTTGATCCACCACCACCGATCGTGATGGTTGGGCCGACAGTAATGTCGGCAAAAAGAGTAAAAACAAGAAGTGAACTGAACATAGGTCTTTGCGTCTGTGAGTATCATAGCACACTGCTGGAGTTCATTCAACTCTTAATGTGCCGGTTTGAGATGTGGTCTTTGAATTTATTATATGCGCGATATTTCAAATATGTTGATTCAGAACATTTTGGATGTAAAGCAATTGATTCGGAAATAAAACAATAATTACGAAATAATGCAACTTCCATTATGTTATCCAACATTTTTGTTGTACTATTTGTATTTCTTATTAATGAATGTAAGACCCAAATATCTTCATCCTTCACCATTTTTTCCAAGACCCAAAGTGGTGTTGTCTCGGAATAGGCAACATCTGTTCTTACTTTCCAATCAGAAAAAGTGATATACCTTTCCCATTCTTCATCAGTCATTTGTTCCAAAGTTTTTCCCACCAAGACAGACGTTTCTCGTAATAGTGCGCTTCTTTTCCGCAACCACCATCATCAACTGACCACTTTCTCAAAATTTTACAAAATGAGTTACGTTCTCCTGATACTGGATCACAATATTCATCTAAAATGGGATGAGTGCAAACTGCAAATTCATAGTGAATATTACTTGGTTGGTAAAATTTACAGTTCTTACAGAGTTTGGGTTCTGTGTTTTTCATCAAATATTCTCCTTTAGAATCATATAATTGATCACCCAATCTTTGATTTGTTGAATGTCGGATTTGTCAAGAGATTTGTTTTTAACAGCGATATCATTCCAATAAGCATATCCTTGAGGTGTATTCGCCCAATCAAAACCTCCAGCAATACAATCAAGATTTTTTGTTTTCAAAAACTTAAGACAGTAAAAGTATTCACTGATTTCTTCAATTGGAGTGAAGAATTCTGAATTAAACTTTTCTTGTGCTTCTGCTTGTTTGAGTTGCGTTTGAAGAGTCTCAAGTTGTGCTTGAACTTTACTGATTTCTTCTGAAATTTGTTGAGTGTTCATTTTAATTTCCTCAATGTGAAAAATTTGATAGTCTCTAGAAAAAGCATAAAATCCATTGGAGCCATATTGATTATATCCGATAAATTTCCAACCACTATCACCTTCAAAAAAGTATAAAGAATCATCTTTGTCAAATTTTACTGTTCCAGTATACTTTCTACGACAAGAAAGAGTTATTGTGCATCTCTTTCCAACCCAGTCTGCAAGATTGATAGTCATAAGTCAATGTCCATTATCATACATGGCCCAATCGTAACCTTCACTGTAACCATCCAATCTACCATTCTCATATCCTTCACTATAAAGTTTTTCTGCAAACTTCAAGGCAGCATCAGTAGTTGCAAACCATTCGCAGCAACCTCCATCATCACGAATACCACCCTCTTGGAAGTATTCTTTCATTAGAGTTAGAATTTCTTGAGTGGTCATTTCTGATATTCTTTAATAAGATCCTCAAGCGCCCGAGCACAATCATTGAGAACTCCAGAACATTGTGGATTCATTGATGCTGTTTTTCGGAGAAATTCTGCTGAAGTAAGAATTCCTTTATTATAAGCCTCAATTGCAGCATCTTGTGCAATTTTCACTATTGAAGATTGCAATTCTTCAACATGAACTTGATTGGTGATTTCAATAGTCATTTGGAGTTGCTTTGTTTACGCAGTCATCCTAGCACAAAAAGGGGGGAGTGATGATCCCCCTTGTGACGGTTTCTCAAGTGGTCTTTAGTCATAAAATACTTTGCCTTTATTCCTTTCATAAAATTCGTGCATCTCATCCAACATCTGTTTTCCTTCTGGGGTATGTAAAAATGCTTGAACATCAAAGGTTGAACCACCGAATTCATCAATAGTAACAAAACTTTTCTTTTTAGGTTTAAATAACGATTTAATATATTTGAATATTTTATTCATTTTAAACTCATATCTATTAAAAAGTTTCGTTCATTTTCTGTTAGTTCAAATTTTGATTGTCTCACGCAATCATCTTTAGTATATCTGGAGTTTACATTTTCACATAGTTCAGAAATCAAATTATCAGGAGGGTTAAACAGTATAAATTTAACTCTATAGGATAAAATCAAATTATGAAGATATTGTTTTAAATAACTCGTTCTCCACTTATCTAATACATTTTCTATGTCTTTAACACGCTCATCATTAGGAAGTTCAAATGCTAGGAAGTTCATTCAAACACCTTATCTAAATCAGCATCCTCTGGAAAAATATAAGGATATTCACAACCTGTATAAGAGTACATCTTATTCTGCATTTTATAATATTCTTTGTTCAAAATCCACCAGAAGGTCACACAATATCCGTCAGCAAATGTGAATCCTTCATCCAGAACTTCATTCGCCCAGATATTAGTTTCCGCTGGAATACGCATCCAGATAGTCCAATAATCAAAGATTAGTTTCGTTAGTTTCATCATTCGCTATATCATAGAGCATTTTTAAAGTAACATAATCAAGCATATTTGAGGATGGAAGGAATAGCCAATCATCCGTTTCATCACAATATTCTTGAATATGATTGGAAAACAATTCTTTAAATTTTTTAGTTTTCATAATTCAATAAATCATAAGAACTTCTTTGGTTTCTCTACGCCAATCCTCATCATCAAGGTTATTCATTAGGTAAAATAATCCTGTACCATCACAATATCTTGTTTCTATGACATCTACCTCAATCAAATCTTCATAAGTTGTGTACTTTGTATTAAGAACTACATCCATATCATCAGGATATTTTTGTAGCAATTCTTGTAGGTCTTTGTTTTTCATAATTCACAATCATCAAAGTTATTGCCATAATTATTGAGTGCTGTCCAGAACCACCAAGCATCCCACCAGTTGGAGAGATTATCTGGCAATTTTTCATATAAATGAGGAAACATCAAACATTTCCAATAAAAGAAAGCATAAGACCAACTATTTTTCTTTCTCCAAAGCATTTTGAGTTTTTTCATAAGTTCAACAAGTTGTAATGTCGTAAAGTTCTCTTAATTTACTCAAGCATTCAGTATAGTACTTACTTCCAGTTTTTTCAACAAAACATCCAACCTCAATTGGTTTTGCCCAAATCCATTTATGTTCTTGATTATCCCAGTAGAGGCACTTGTAATAAAGATTTCCAAAAGAAAGTTTATCCGAATGAACACCCTCAAAATAAGTCGTCAAATAATATCCAGATTGATTTGGTGTTGTCTCTGGATACTTTGCCCAATCTTCTGTTGGGATGTTTTGATAGTTTTTCATAATCACTCACAATCAACATCAAAGTACTCTACTTTAGGTTTCTTTAAAGCATCACAAAGTTCTTTCTTTGCTTTTTCATAAGATTTAAATCCCTCATAATATTCGTACCAATCAAACATATTCCACCAAAAAAGACCTAATATTTTCTTCTGTGGATGGTATCTTACACAATCACCGTAACTCACTTTTTGAATTCTATAGTTTTTCATAATGCGCCTTTCTGAATACAAATTTCTTTATGCATTGGGATTATCATTCCACCAGCATCAATACATTCTTGCCTCATCTGATGAGTTTGATGTTGAAAGTAAATCACTGTTCCAATCACAAGCGCAAGTGAGATAATAGCAGGCAAAAGTGCTTTCAATAGAATAAGAAGTTCTTTGAGTTTCATAAGAATAAAATATTGTATTTACCACCTCTCCAAAAAGAGTACTCAACCGCCATAATATAATCACTCTGAAAGAAGTTAAAGAATACTAATGATTGACTACCATCTGTTTCAAATACAGTTTCTTTCCACAATAAAAACAAAAATAAAGAGTGTATCCAACCGCAATAGATTTTCTCAAAGAAGTTGAGTTTCTTTTTCATCGTATCCAGATGTCCTCCTTTTCATCTAACTGGTTTTTATATTCCCAGAATAACTCTTGTAGTTTCTTTTCAACATCGGGATTATAAACTGGCTCCCAACTCTCTCCCATTAGTTTTTCCCAATGACTTCCGTTTTCATCAGTTCTATAGTCTGGAAAATCTGGGTCGTCAGTTTCCACATAATAGGTGATAGACTTTATTACATCTTTGATTTTCATTAGAGTTCCTTTGTTGATGAGGGTATCATAGCACAAAAGGAACCTGCCTCCAAGTGCCCTTGTGACGGTTTGGTAAGTGTCTTTATGGTATTTAATATCTTTCCACACAAATAAACTGATTAGGTTTCCAAGAGTAATAATACCACTTGTGCTTCGGAGTGAATTCTCGGTAGCACCAAGTTTTCTCCATTCTAACATAATCATATTCTTGTATCAAGTTAAAGTTATGAATATGATTTACATATTTCTTTGCTTTCTTTGCACTCTCAAAGTATTTTGAAACTCTGGTAACAAAATCTCCATTCTTACTCCAATACCAGACATCGTAATACAACCTGCGTTTGATTTTCTTATGCGATTTTTTAGTGAGATGCTTATAAACCTTTGGATGAAGTAGAACCATATTCATTTGTTCGTTATGATATTCTTTGAGTTCTTTGATAAGGTCATCCCTGATAAGTTGTTCTATTTCACCTGCAGCAAGTTGCACTATGCTTCGGTTGTTTCGGTTTTTGAGTTCTTCTGGGAGTTGATTATTCATAATTATCCCACTCATAATCAAACACAATTCTTCTATGTTTTGTATCGGTTACAGCAATCACTTTACCAACACTGTACGGGTTGCTTTTACATTCTTCCCAGTGCTTTCTTGCTCTTTCTTTGTCAGTTGTGCGACCACAGTAGTTTCCACCCCCCATACCATCAGCAGTTGTTCCGGCAAATAAGAGATACCAAGTTTCATTCATAACCAACTCTCACCACTCAAAATATCCCAGAAGTCCCAGTCTTCACCATTCATATGCCCTTTCCAGTTTCTGTAATTATTGAGACAATCCTTAAATCCCATCTTGAGATTCCAATGAAATCGTTGAATTGGTGTATGATTTTTGTAGTTCTCAAGGAACTCATAGACTTCTGTATGAATGATAGTATGATTCCCACTCCTCCACGCTTCCATTGACAATTCACGCAGATATTCTCCGAATTCCTTTTCATTTGCTGGGTCAGTCATACATCAATTTACCAAGATTTAGTGGGCGGCGTAAAAGTCTCTGCGAATTCTTCCCAATACTTATCATTGTCTTTTTTTATTTCATAAGACCAAGGATTTTTATTGACATAATCTTGAATAGCATAGTCAATCTCTGCCTGTATCAGACATCTTAACATTTCAATTTGGTTTCTGTTCATAATTTCACTTTAAGATATTTTTACTATAAGGTTTTAAGTTTAGTCATCTTTCATCACAGGGTATTCAAAGTTCTCTCCAATTTGTTCCAGTAGAGTACGAGCAAAGTGTATTTGTGCATATTCCTCTGCTTGTTCCACAGTTTCACCAAGTTCTCTTTCATCATAAACATCATAAAACCTATCTCTTTCATAGCAGTGTTTACTTTCTGCATATTGTTTGAGAACCTTGATAAGAAATGCAAGTTTTTCTGTGTCAGTCATCATCAGTTCCAATAAGATTAGCAAGTTCTTGAAGGGTCATTTTACGGAGTTCGTCAAGAGTAATGGAATTTGCCGCAGCATTTTTTACTCCCCACTCATATCCAGCATCATAACCTTTTTTTCTTGCCTCATCAAATGCACCATTCCGTTCTATGTTTAGTTGTCGTAGATTTCTATGACTTCCAATCAGTCTATCAACAGTCAGGTTATCTGATGGATGATATAAATTTCCAAGAATTTCTTTGGAGTATTCTTCAAGTAGTTGTTCGTCAGTCATTTTTAATTCCACCAAAATTTCCAATACTTTTTATCATCTTCATCCATCTCCACAACATCAAACGAACTTACATCTTCTGGTCCCATAAAATTAAATGACCTGATGATTTCCCCTGGAATAAAATCACACAACCACTGACCAAATGATTCAGGGTCACAAATGTCACTTTCTTGATGATTTTCTGGATTGAACTTCACGCAGAAAGTCACCTTATATCCAGTCAGAAACTTTTCAGTTTTCTTGTATTCTTGAATTTGTCGTTCCAGTTCAAGAATTTCAGATTTAGAAAGATTTTGAATGTTAATCATTTTACAGTAAGACCAGTAACAGCAGGATTAGAAATAATAGCAGCGGCGATAAACCATCCCCATCCGCTAACGCCACCCATAGCAGCAAGAATTGCTCCAACAGCAAGAGCAATAGAAGGAAGAGTGCAAATCAGAATAATAATGGTGTCTTTCATTTTTCATCGTCCAAAAGCAGAAGTTTTCATACTTTCAATATTTTTTAGATGAGCGTAGAGTTCTGCATACCGTACTTTAAATTTTTGAATTTGCTTCTGATATTCTTCGTTATGGTCGGCACATTCTCTACTCCATTTACCAATTCCCAAAAAAATCTCATCCATCTCTCTGTTAATGAGATATTCCATAAATCCTAAAGTTTCATTGTAAGACATTTTGATCATCAATTGGTTTCCTCACAAAGTTGAGCAGTAAGAGCATCCCACTCTTCTGGGGTGAGCATATTCTTAACTTTCTTTACTACATCTTTCCGTTCCTTCTCCGCTTCAAGGGTGTAATACTGACAGGGTTTTCCATCGGCATCACCATAAGGAATGGCATCGTACCAGGGATGGTCTTTGTTTACAGAATAGACAGAACCGTTGCATCCAATCTTTGGATTTACATTTTCAAAGATACTGCAAAGATTTTCTTCTGCAATGTTAATTGGAAATTCACCATATTCTTCAGCAACCACCATCACATCATAATAAATGCTAACAGAATGAAGTCGTTTGGTCATTGGGAGTTCCTTTGAGTTCAGTAGTATCATACCACAAAAGCACACTCATCGCAGGATAAATGTGCCGGTTCATCAAGTGGACTTTTTAAGTTTAAGAGGTGGTTTTGGTTCGGATAAAGAAATGTCTGGTTTCAAATATTCCACTTTAATTTCTTTATTTTCTTGATGTTTTTTAAAATCTTCAAGAATGAAATAATTTGCCCATTCTATGGATGTAGTTGGTTTATACACCATATTCACCCAAAACCACAAAAATTTCTTTTGTGGTTGATACCAAACAACTCCATCAGCTTCAGTGACTTTTTCAATTCTATAATTTTTTAATGGGTCTTGTTCTGGTAAAATCTTCACGAATTAATCGTGCTTTAGGGAATTCTGGTTTATTCATCACTTTCTCCAATCCACAATAAGGTCATCAAATTCTTCTGTGAGACGATAGGGTGTTCCCCTATCAAGAGCATTCAAACACCTGCGGATATTATCTACAAGAATTCCATTATTACCCTCTTTGAACATATTGAGGGCAATCATTCGGTAGAGAACTATAGGTTCTTGATTGAGTAGGTCAGAATAACCTAGAGTAGTGAAGAGTTCTTGTTCCTTCTTTGAGTATTTGGGTTTCATTTTAGGTTCTTCAGTTCTTTTGCAAAGGTCAATAATTGTTTACAACATCTCCTTTCATCTTCAGTATAAACTCTATACCCAAAACCATTCTTATCTAACTTCTCTGGATCTGGTAGCATCCAATCACTGGCAACTCGTAGAGCAGTTGCCAGTGCTTCACGCATATCATCAGTTGGAGGTTGTATCAATTCTTCACAAAATGCTTCCCAGATGTCTCGTGCTTTTTCAGTAGGAGTCATTTCTGATTTTCTTTAAGTTTTAGGTAATTGTATTCTGTCGCACACTCCCGCTTGTTTTCGGTACAAAAGATAATGCCTTCATTTCGCCCTTGAGGAAGATAATCATCTTTACTGAAAGTACTTCCCATTCCATACCCTATACCAAAAAACATAGCAATAACTATTAAAGCTAATGGGGTGTATTGATCCTCGTTGTCGGTCATTTCTGATTCTCCCTCATAGCTTGAACCTCTTTCTTGAGTTGGTAGAAATCAAATTCTTTTTTACATTCCTTTGGTTTTTGTATGCACCGATAAATGGTTTCTTGTCTGACGATGGTAGTAGCGGTGTTTGTCCCAACCATAATTCCACCCATAAATGTAAAACAAAATGCAAGAAAAATAAGATATCCCATAATCAATTCCTTGGGTTCCATAGTATTATATCACGACAAACGCCGCACACCAAGTCTCCTTGTGACGGTTTGAGAAGTGTCTGTTTAAGGTTAAGAAAAGGTTAAACTGTTATAAATACATATGTAATAACAACATATTACATATGAGACATAGAGCATACAAATATAGGTTCTATCCTACTCAAGACCAAGAAGTTATTCTTCGTAAGTCTTTGGGGTGTGCTCGTTTTGTTTATAATTACTTTCTTGATTATAAGACCAAAAAGTGGAAAGAAGAACAAAAAAGTGTCTCTATGTATGAGACATCTCGTATTCTTACACAACTCAAAAAAGAATCAGAATATGAATGGTTGAAAGAACCAGTAGCAGCAGTGCTTCAGTGTTCTCTTATCAATCTAAATGATGCATATCAAAGGTTCTTTAAAGGTAAAGCAAACTATCCAAAATTTAAGAAAAAGTCTGGACGAAATAGTATCTATTTTTCACCAAATGCTTTTTCTTATAAAAATGGAAACATCAATCTCTACAAATGTGGAGTAATTGATATTCGTTGGAGTAGAACCTTACCTGATAGTGTTTATCCTAAAAGTTGTGTAGTTTCTTTGGAACCTTCTGGTCGTTGGAGTATTTCTATTTTAGTTGAAGACCCAACAATAAAAGAACTTAAACTAGTAGAAAAATCTATTGGTCTTGATTTAGGAATTAATCATTTTATTGTTTCAAGTGATGGTGAAAAAGTAAAATCACCCAATATCAAATGTGAATATGAGAAACTAAAGAAACTGCAAAAAAGATTAAGTAAAAAACAAAAAGGTTCTAATAATCGGTATAAGGCAAGACTTAAGGTCGCTAAACAATATCAAAGAATTACCGATATTAGAACTGACTTTCAACATAAACTTTCAACTAAACTGGTGCGTGAAAACCAAACCATCTGTTTAGAAACTTTGAATATTGTTGGAATGGTGAAAAACCGCAAACTCTCAAGAGTAATTAGTGAAGCATCTTGGGGAACTTTTGTTCGGATGCTTGAGTATAAATGTGATTGGTATGGTCGTAATCTTGTAAAGATTGACCGATGGTTTCCTTCAAGTAAAACTTGTAGTTCTTGTGGTTCAATTCAATCTAAAATGCCGTTGAGTGTTCGTGAATGGACTTGCCCCGATTGTGGAGTTCAACACGATAGAGATGTAAATGCGGCAAAGAATATTCTTGCGGTAGGAAATACCGTTTATGCCTGTGGAGGTAATGTAAGACCAAAGGAAGTAAGTTCTGGAGGCAGTTCCTATGAAGCAGGAAACTCAAACCGTAAGGTTGAGTAATTTTCAATCTTGTCTAGTGTTTGTTTAGTGAGAATGTCTTGTTCTAGTTCTTCAGAAGAAGCAACGGTCAGAAACACTTCATACTGTTCCTCGTTGAAATCTTGTGATGGAATTTTACCAAGATAAGAAGAACGCTTCTTAAGTTCTTCCTGCCAGAAATCATCCATATTGATTTCCATAATCAATCAATTACGAGACAGTACCGACATTGAAATGAGAAAACATCTTTATCGTGTGTTTTCTTTTCTCCATTTTCAAACCAGGAATAAACAACCTCATACCAAGGGTTTGTGCTTCCATAAAAATTAATACCCTCAACTGTTACAATACTCCCAGAAACTCCAATCCAACGAGAACCAACTTGGATTTCGTTTGGTTTAAAGAAATGACGGACAACGTGTTTGTGACCGTTTGTGACTTCAATTTCGTAGTCCATCAGGTGTCCTTGTGTTCCATACCATCATAGGACATCAGACCCGAAAAGTCCAATGCCCTTGTGACGGTTTCTCAAGTGTCCTCCATCAGTTCAATATCATCCATATAAAGTCCACCACTACAAAGAACTGCCCACATTTGATTTACGGCCCATTCATCATAGTCTTCTTGAGTTGGGTCTTCATTTTCTTGCCAGTCAGCAAGAAAATCATCAACATCTGCGTCACATTTTACATATGCGACTTTAGGAATAATGTTATGTTCAGCCATTTGATTCACTTCCCTCCACCCAACAGTTCTCAACATCTCTTGGAATTAAGTTGCATTCATTCAACAATTTAGTGAATGCCTCTTTTTTACTGTAACCAACATAATCTGGGTCATCTCTTTCGTAACACCAATCAGAAGGATACCAACCAACACTCCAACCATTTGCCATAAGTGCGGTGTCAATCATTTCTTCATCAAAAATGAATTTAATCATTCTTCCACCTCAAGTTCTTTCACTTCATACAACCAATCAGGAAAATAAATACACTCCCTTGCCACATCTTCACTTACATTATGAGTGTCCATATATACTGCGAGTTTGAACTGATAAAGTTCTTTTCGCATTTGATTTGATTTTTCCTTTGCCTTTTGTTCTGAAAGATATGAAGAATGAATGCCATTAGCAGGACCAAAACAATCCCCCATTATTTGATAGACTTTCATTCTTCCACCTCAAGTTCTTCTACACAATACAGCCAAATAGGAAAGTCACCATCTACAAATTCAACTGCTTCTTTTCTACTTACTTCTACATTGTGCATATAGTCTGAAATATTCCAAATGTATTCTTGAAGTCTCAATTCATCAGACTTCTCTTTTGCTTTTTGATATGAGACATATGCAGAATGAATTGGTTTCGTTGAGTAATAATGATTATTCATTACAAGATAGATTTTCAATCTTCCACCTCCCATTCTTCTACACGATATATTTGTTCATGAGGTTGTAAATCCTCATATTTCGCACCAAGATTAATCTCATAATTCTTAATGAGACTTTCTTTCATCTCATTTGCTTTTTCTTCGGATAGAAAGATGTTGCAGATATTTAGACTTGCGATTCCAGGTCCAGAGTCGTGATCCTCTACAACGACGTATACTTTCATTCTCTTACCTCAAAGATAATAAACTTGATTGTAAAACCCATATTCATCATTTTCTTCCTCATTTCCTTCCATATAATACTGCATCAGTTTTGGAGACCTTCTGCCATTATTGGGAAAAGTACTTTCAAGATTATCAAGTTTTTGTCTGATTTCTTCATAAGTTCCTTCCACAACATAAAGTCTCTGTCGGGGCGAGTAATCCATTCCACAAATTCCAGAAGTTCCTTTGTCTTCATAGCAAATGTAGAGTTTCACTTCACCTCCACCACCAAATAAGATCTTTGATTATAATTACGAGAATCACCCAAATAGTCCAGATACCAATAACAAGAAGAGGAAACCAAATCGGCATCAGAACAAACCACCAAGGAGCACTTGATGCAAAAGTGAACTTTGCAATTGCCAAAAGAGTAGTAATTGTAAGTGCGACCGAGGTAGGAATCTCAATGCCATCAGCTTCAAACATTTTCCACCTCCATCCACACACCACTCTCGGTGGAAACATAATGCTTTGAAAAATTTCTCAACCTACGAACACACGCCACTGCCTCTTCCCAAGTATCAAAAACAGGGCACTCAAAATAAGGATGATCTTCAATTGGTTGTTTATTTACTTGGTATTTAATCTTCCAAGTGTCTCGGTCAAGAAACTCACAGATTGAGTAGTCTTCTAGCATTTTAGGTTGTTGTTTTTCAGTCATTGTATTTTGAATTTTGTTAATAACTTTAAGAGCTTCTGGGGGATAAACAGTTGCGAATTTACTTTTCGCTTCATTATATCCCATCATATATGATCGTTTGATTAAATTTTCTTCAAGTGTTTTTTGAGTTATTTCTTTTGGTGGATTGCAACCCAGTTGATAATAAAGGTCATCAATCACTTCTTGTTCTATTTTCAGGTTTGTTTCAGTCATTTAGGTTCTCCAATTTCTTTTACAAGGTCTAATCCGTAGCGTTTTCCTTCTGGGTCAGGAAGAAGAGCATTGTTTGCAAGAATGTCGCACACGATGGTTCTTTCGGGGTCACGCATATAATTCTGAACTTGTTGTAGAAGTTCGCATCGTTGTTTGTAGAAATTCAGTGAGGTTTCAAGACGAGTATTTTCCTTATCATAGAAAGCAATCACTCTTTCATATGATGAGCGAATCTTACGAAATGATTCAAGATAATATGAAATTCTATCATTCATTTTCCATTCCCCTCAAAATTTCAGAATAAACCTCAACAAACATATTAAAGGACATTAGTCTACAGTTGGTTCCACCAATACCAAATCTTGAATGAGACTCAAAAATTTCATTCAATTCATCATAGGATAATTTCTTTGATTCGGGATCGTCAATTTCATTACGAGCATCTGCAAGAATCTCCCAGTTCTTTAGAATTGGCTCATCCTCGTCAATAATGTTTTTCTCATTGAGATATGCAAGAATCTCATTCGCATCTCGCAGTCTCTCTGCGAGAATATCTGCAAGTTTATGAAAGTTGTTCATTTTTTACTAATCCTTTTGTAGTACCTATTCCAAGCATTTGTATTGATAATATTTCTTATTTTTTCTTTAGCGTCTTCATTCATTTCTTCCGAGATCTTAAGTAAAGTCTCATAAGAGATGAAGTCTCCAGCACGCTTGGTACTCTTCCGTTTGTGCGTGATAGAAGTAGTCGGTAGGTTCACAATTCATCATTTTTCCATCACCCAAAAAATAAAAGAAGCAATCAACCAAATCCAACTCATAATACCTTTAAATTTCTTGTCATCATAAGATGATACATTGTAAATTATGCCGATTAGAAGGCAATATTGTGAGAAAGTCATTTAGAATCTCCTTGACCAATATACTCTCCAATATCATAGAAAATAACTAAAAGAAAAGTAATGAGTGAAGAATAAATTGCTGAAGTTTCAAATGTATATTGAATTGTAGAAATGAGAATCCAAATCAATGGCATCTGAAAAACAAGTTTAAGAATGTAGTTATTCATAGATTTAGGAGTTCCTTTTCCATTGAATTTGCGTGTACAAGAGTATCATACCACAAAAACACACCCATCACAAGGACAGGTGTGCCAGTTCTTCAATCGTCCCAAGGAACTTTCCGTTGCAAAACTCTTGCAATCTTTACTCATCAGCAGTGAAACCATACTCACAATCATCTTCTTGGTGATGAATGCGAACTTGCTTTGAGATTTCATAAGTCATTAAAAGTGCTCCTGATAGTTCTCCAAAATTGCCTTCGCCATTGCTATTGCTAGGTCTTTACTACCAATAGAAAGGTCTTCCCGTCCCCCTTTACCGCAAGCAGTCAGAAACACACCGTCAGCATCTACGGTCAGTTCCACACGCTCATCTTCAGTTGTGAATACATCAATCTTACTGCGAATTACATTACTCATAGTTTCAGGTTCTTTGATTTCTTTGATTTTTATGATGTCGTAACCAGTTTCTTTAGCGAGACTAAAACTGGTTCCATCATTATGATACTCAACGGTCTGTCCACTAGTTCTGCGAATTTCACTAATGTAAAATACACCATAAGTCCTATCAACTTTACCTGTTTTAATCTTACCATTACGCAGTTCAACTTCAACAGTTTTACCGATATAGTCTTCAAGATTAATAGTCATTTCAGTTCCTCCTGAACTTTATCATAAGCAGTTTCTGCCTGTTCTTTAGTAGTATCAATTCCCTCAATATTTTGAAGAAACTGAATTACACCAACAAACAATTTCCGTCTCTTTTGTGGGTCTTGAAGAATTTCTTTGATGTTTACTCGTTTCATAATTTATACAGAAATCTTGGAAAACTCATCATTTACAAGTTTAGAAAGTTCCATAATGTCCTTTTTCATTCCAGGAGTAGTTCCTGTCTTACAAACCTCATCATAAAACACAGTAAGAGCAATAGAAAGTAGATTGAGTTGCTTGAAAGTGAGTTCCATAAGAGGTGTCTTTGTGGTTATAAGAGTATCATACCATCAAACACACCACCCCACAAGGAGCAGTGTGCCAGTGGTCAAAGTGTCAGTCCATTCCCCAATTTGAATCGGCAATAAATTGATCCGAAGGATTATGAATGAAAAGTGCTTTTTTCATCTTACCAATGTTTCTCTTTTCAGTATATCCTGTTGGAATAGGTTCATTCCAACCGTTTTTCCTTGCGACGGATACTGATGGAAACAATTCCATCTCAACGGCAATATGCGCCATTGTCCAATGTGGTTGAATCTCAATGGATTCTTCGGGGAGAAACCCCCACCAATCGGTTTCGGGTAAATCAAACACTCCCTTTTTTACAAAACAAAATTCTAACTTCATTGTTTAATCTTGTCCGATACTTGGTTGAACCGTCTCAATCGTTCTGATTGTATATTCTTCAGTTTGAATCATCTCATAAGCTCTTGCGATGGCTTGATTCATTGTTTTAAATCTCTTCCAGCGAAGAGATAGATCTCCTTTTTTATAGTAAAGAATCTGATATTCAGTGTTATCTTTGACCCATTCCATCAGGTCTTTATCAAACCTCTTTCCTTTTGTAAGTTCTTTAATATCAAAAGATGATTGATTGTTTTCTTCCTCCCAAAATGAATCATAGCATTCACCTGGACATTGAGAGTATGAAGGTTGGTCTTTAGTCATTTTTATCACCCATAATGAACTGTGGGAAACACGCCATCAAGATATTCAAACAGTTTGCTTCCTATTGCATGTTTAATATCCAGAGTTGTCTGTTTATCTGGTGGAAGAGAATGATGGTATCTGAAAAATTGTTGTTCCTTTTTGTAATAATTCTCCCATAAAACTCTATAATGTTCAATATCCTCTTTGTTCACCGAAATCTTAAATTCAAGAGTTGGAACAAGAGTATTTGGATTCACATAAGAAGTACTCTCAATTTGAATTGAGTTGTTCAGATAAAAATCTGGTTCTGGAATTCTTTTATTGTGAATATAACCCCGCACATTAGTCTGAAGTTCAAGTAATTCTTCATCTGAAAGTTGTGATAAATCAATTTGGTTGGTCATTTGCTGTCTTCCTTTTCTAATAGATAAGTTTCATATTCTAGTCTCATAAGTTTTTCAACCTCTTCTGCAGCATCAAGTCCGTGAAATATTTTAAGACCTTCAATCGCATTGTCTGTGATTGATACTTTATGTTTTGCTCTCCATTCATCATAGGATAGGTTAGTCATTTAAGTTCCTCATAAGTTGTTTGATTCCGTTCAGTATATGCGACCCATTTTTTTCCACAAATAAGACAGTCAATATAATCAGTTCTCGTATTCATATCAGGATTGATATTTATTCCATTTTTATCGTAAATTGGTTGATAATAAGCAAGAGTGGTCATCCCAGATCTTTGAACAAATCTACAATCGTCTCTTTCACATTCGGGCATTTTCATTTAATTCACCTCAACTGATCTTTAATATTCCGAACACATTTGTCCCATTGCATCGTAGCATAACTGGGTCGTGGATCTTCTTTAGGAAGAAATTCTTTGACGATATCCACCTACTCATTTGCAGTAACGTGATAAGATTGTGCCCAATCTACTTTAGTTGCGAGATACTCTTCAAATCGTTCTTTGAGAGTCGGTGGTTTGTTTTTCTCAAAGTAATCATTCATAATTTGTTGAAAATCTGGTTCTTGAGTCATTTGAGTTTCTCCACTAGATTATACCGATAGTTATTATACCCAATAGTCCAAGCACTATCCCATTCTTTCATTCCACAAGTTTCTTTAATGGGTTCGGGTAAAAGTCTATTTACAATAAGAATTATATCTTCAATTTGCGAATCCGTAAACCCATAATCAGATAATTCTTGACGAAGAGTTGTTACACTATTCATATAGTTTTTATAAGAATTGGTTTCTCCTTTTTCGTCAGTAATCTTATACGTCCACTCCTTTTCTTGAAGTTTCTTCACTTCATTCATTTTTTTATGATATCCTAATGCTGAAAGCTCAAGATTATGAAGAATTCCTTTGGAGCCCATTTCATTAAACCATTCCTGCCAAGTTGCATAATCATTGGGAGGATTTCCTTCAATAAAACAATTAATCATAGATGGTTCTTGTGTGGGTTCTTTATAAGCAGCACTATATCCTTTTTGAAAAGCATCCCAAGCAATATAATCACTATCACCACCACTCATACTATCAGTAATGGGGAAATAACCATAAGCATCACGATATGCTTTTTCACAAGGAGTTTTCCGGTTCTCCTCAATCTCCAGAAGTTTTAGTGCGGTTTGAAGTTCTTCAATTTGTTTTTGAATTTCTTTTCTTTGAATTTTGGCGTGTTCTGAATAATTACAATTAGTCATTTGAGATTCATCCTCGTAAGATTGATTTAAAAGATACGGGCAAGTTTCTTTAGACAAACATACTTTATTTGTAGCATTTGTCTTTACATCATCTGGAGCACAACACCAACTTTTTTTCCAATATTTACAGTCAGTCATTTGCTCTCCAATTCATCAGCGATACGAAGAATATCTTCTGCATCAAGTTGATAATACTCTTCTGTATGATGAAATGACTGACATTTAAGTTGATTTACCAATTCCCGAAGAACTGCAGCGATTTTAATACGACGATTTACAAGTTCGTGGTATCCATTAAATGCGTTTAGGATTTCTTGTGTTTCTGTTGAATCAGTCACTGTGGGTCTCCAATCAATCCAGTCGGTCCAAATACATCATTCATAGGGGGGTCAAGTTCTTCCAGTCTTTCTTCTAGTTTCTCAATTCTATCACAAAGTTCCGAGATAACACAAATCAGAGAAGGATAGCAAATAGTTTCAGTATCATTTCCATCCTCCATATCAAAATATTGGGAATAATGAAGTTCCTTATAAAAATCTCTTGAGGTCATTTCCCTTCAATCTCCTCAATTACATTTGCTGCATAAGCACCGAAATCAAACTCACATCCTCCCTCACAATAACCAAGAAGATTATCAATCAGATACTCATCAAATGCAAGAAACACTCTTGCCGCACGGAGTTTATCGTGTTCAAGAATTGCGGTGTGAGGATGCGCAATCATTTTGGTAATATGCTCAAATAGTTCATTCATTTTCATTTCCATCCTCATACCACTGTCCTTCTTCATAATCTTCAATTCCACGAAGGTATGCCTCTTCTTCTTCTTTCATTTTTTTGAGGTTCATACCTGCCCAAATATCAAGAGCAACATCAGCACACCGAACTGCCTGATAAAGTTTTGGAAAGTTCCTCCAATCTACGATGTCCTCATCAATTGCAATCAACAAATTAAGAATAGCAATTTTGTATTGAGTTTCCTTTTTCGTTGGGAAGTCAGTCATCTTTTTCCACCATGAAGTGCTTTTGCTTTAATTTCAGTTAAAGTCATCAGCATTGCCTCGCAAACTTTCCTTCGGCTTTAGAACTTTTAGAAATCATAACATGACTTGGAAGATAGTAATGGTAATCGTAATCTTTCGTTTCATAAACAAAGATTCGTTTTTGATTGTTTAGGAGAAACTCCTGAAAATTAGTTTCATTGAGCGTCGGGATTTTAAGAACTTCTTTGTAATAGGCCATCAGTTAGTCCAATTTCGTAAATCCACAATTTCATACCAATCATAATCATATTCTTTTAGTTTTTCTTCTGCTTCTTCATAAGTTTTAAAGCATCTTTTCCAATCACCAGTCCTGGAAGAAGGATAGTATTTGTCTCCGACTATTAATAGAAATGGGTTTCTCATTTGATTTTAGTTTTGGTAATGATTTTTTCTTCCATAATAATTGAAGGTTGACATCCTTCATTTACTCGTTTTCTGTAAAACCCTTCTGCATCTTCATAATCATCAGTACGATAGGTACATTCTCCAATATTAGGTACAGTCCAAATTACAATGTACTCTTTCATTGTTACACCTCGTTTTCTTTTCCCCATTCAACAGGACATTTCCTCAACCATTTATTAAAATCAGTATGTTTTTGAGTTGCTTCAATCACATATTTCTTTTCAAGATTTTCTGTCATTTTCCTGAATAGCGAATGGAATTGCAAAGTGCGTTGAATAACCAAGAAATTAAAAGTGCTTGACCCCAAGAAAGAGTAAAAAGAGAAACTAATCCCCATCCAATCAATCCAACAGCAATTAGATTTCCAATTACTTCTCCAATTATTTCATACCTAGTTTTTACTAATCCAAGTCTTTCTAATGTTTTTCTAAACTCTTTATCCATTTACAATCTCCTTAAGTTTTTCGTGAAGGTCGTGAAGATTTTCTACATCAATATAAGTTCCAGAATATTGACATTCCTCAAGTTCATTGTCGCAAACTTGATGGGCCAATGCAAAGTTCTCAATCAGATAATTTAGAACTTCAATAATCACAAGAGCACGATCATCTTTTTGTGGTCGCAGAGTGTGCTTTTCTGTTGCTTCAATCAGTTTTTGTGCGTGATTTACCATTACTTTTTGAAACCTTTCTTTTTCTTCGTCAGTCATTTTCAATCTCCAGATACTCCACCAGATAATCCATATAAAGGTCTTGAATAAGATATTCAATTTCTCTTGGTTCTATAATTTTTCTACCAAGAGAACCAGAGTAATCAGAGAAATCATCGCATAGATACCGTAAAACTTCAATAATCACACGGGCACGGTCGCCTTTTTTGGGGCGCAGAGTGTGCTTCTCCGTTGCTTCAATCAGTTTTTGTGCGTGATTTTTCATCGTGGAACTGGGCCAGTATAAGATTTTGACTTGGAAAGGTAGTAAGTCTCAATAGTTACATCAAATGGGTCAACTTCTTCACAATTTTCACACACATAGTCTTTACATTCTGCTCGGGTAGAAAAGGCACAAAGAATTTTGCCTTGATAAAATGCGACTTCAATTGCTTCAATCATTCTGAAATCCTCTTACCAATCAATCACAATAACATATTCGCCTGGTTCAATCAAACCTTTTGAATGCAAGTCGTTTGCAATCATACTTACATTTGGATAAAAGTTTCTATCCCAGAACAATCGGTTTTCCCATTCATAATCTGGATTAAAATGCTTGGCAGTGTCTTCGGGAGAAGTATTCAACCAAGTCTCAAAAGATACTCCCATTTCGTTTCCATTCACTTCAAATGGAATTTCAGTTGCTTCATGGTCATCCGCCCATTCATCTGGGACTGTGATTTCTTCAGTACCTCTACCTTTACATCCATCTTGTTGCTGAAGATGATAAGGTTTACCATAAACACTCATTACAAACTCATCCCAGTCTTGAAGTGTGATAGTTTTAACTGTCTTTGTTTTCAGTTTAATTGGTTTTTGTTCGTTTGTCATCAGAATTCATCCACAAAAAGAACATCATTTACATAACCAATTCCAGTTTTCTGTCTTCGGATTTCTTCTCCCTTTCCTTTATTATACATTAGTCGGGCAAACTTCAGGAGTTCATGTGATTCTGCTCTGAATTGACCTGCCATATCACCATCAACATCATAATGAAGATGGTTAGAAGCAATTTCAAAAATCTGTTCGTCAGTCATTTTGGGCGCCCTCTTGATTCAAAATGGTAATGAGTTCTTCAGTAATCTGATCTAATTTTCTTACCATATAGTTTAGTGCTGGGTCATCAGAACAATAACAATCAAATAACTCATCAGAAAAACTTTCAAGTTGTGGAAGAATTTTTGCTCGGATTTGTTGTTCTTTGTCAGTCATTCTTCACTCCTCACAATTTTTTGATGTTCCAAGTCAAAGAGTTCAATAAGTTCATCCATGTCCTTATACATCTCACTATCCTCATAAAATTGTTTTTGAGAAAGAAGAAGTGAAGAAACTACGATAGTGATTTGTTTTCTTGTGAGATTCATTTTTGATTCTGAACTTGAGAAGGAGTGCATTCCACTACACCGATTGATTGAGCAATACGAACTCCAGTTGCTATTGTGATTGGAAGAATCATTGTTCCTGCGCCTAATGCAAGAATACATCCAACACCAAATAGCAAACCTTCACGAAAATCAAACATAATATCTTTTGTTTAGGTACGAGAGTATCATAGCACAAAGCACAAGAACCTTCAACAGTCCTTGTGCCAGTGCGTCAAGTGTCTTTAGTATTTACAAGACCAAGTAAAGTCTCCATTTCTATCTTTCTTTTCATTCCAAGTTCCTTTCTGTGCAATACATTCTTGTTTATGTGAAACATAAAATTGATGTTCGGCTAGGTGCTGTGAAATCACAAAAATCGGAACCAAAATGAAAAAACCAATCACAAATATAATAGTAATGATTGTATCTGCTTGACGATGAGTCAGTTCGGGAAATTCGGGAATTTTCATCGTTCAGATTTCAGAAAGTGGTTTTGTAGTTTGACCAATCGCAAAACCTGCTTTAAATGCAGCACTTAAGGCATCCTTAAGACACCAAACGGAAATATCGTGAAAGTCAAGATCATCCATTTTTCGGGTCTTTAGTGTTTCTAAATTCGGAATATGTTTGATGGCAATGGTTTCCAGTAAAGAATCATAATCCTCGGCAAGAGTTTTTTCAGTCATCGCATTAAGACAGCTCCAAATATAAATCCAGAAATCCATTTAGTAGCACCAGATGGCTCTGGAACTACTAAAAGAATCATTGCACATATAAGAAAAAATGCTCGGATTAATTGTGTTTGTTGTTCTTGTGAGATTTTCATTAAGGTAGAGTGCTAGAAAATTGTAGTGCTTTATACAAGATTATAAAATCCTCATCAGATGGAAGTTCATTCAAAGAATACTCTGCAACCTTACGAACTGGATAATACTCATCGTGCGCATCGCCACTTACAATATCTTTGAATCGTTCATCTTCTGAAAGTGGTTCTTTATTAAAACCTTCATAAATTTCAAAAGTGTTCTTATCAAGGTCAATTACGTAAGCATACTCACAGAAAAGTGAATCCGCAGCAAATGAAATAGAATTTTTAAGTTTGAGTCCTTCAGAGTCTTGAACTTTCTTTAGAATCCCTGCAGCAATATCTCTTGCAAGGTGTGGATACTCTACAAACCAATTATATCTCGGATTTTGTTGAAGTCTATTTTTAATATCCCTATCAAGTTTTTCAAAATCTTGTTCGGTCATAAAACTACACTTACGAAGTGCAGATTCAAACTTTGAACGATCCATTTCGCGAAGAAAGTTGAGAACTTTCTTTCCTTGTCCATCCAAATAGCCATCCCACTGTCCATATTGAGCAATTTTATATTCGCCGTCAAGTTGAACGGCGATAAGATGACGAGTTCCCATAATCAGAGTCCTGCTTGTTGTGCTTTGAATTGATAGTACTTATCTAGAGCAATTTTCTCCGCGTGTTCTTTGTCTCGTGCCCAACAATGAACTACAAAAAGAGATGGAAGAGTTGGCCACTTACTGTTGTCGGAATAATTCTCTTGAGGTTTAAAATGACCTTGAAGAATATCTTGTTGATATGAATGGTGAATATCATTGGTGTCTGCATTGATACTTACATACCAACCAGTATAACCAGGAGGATGCTCTGGAATCTTTAGAGAATCCAAACCATACTCTTCAATATTAGATTCGGGGCAAAATTTTTGAGCCTCTTCTGCAAGTTCTTTAGTTGAGTAAAGTGCGACGATGTGATAATCGGAATATTCGCCTTCAGTGAGAACGTAGATGGTAGTCATTGGATTTCTGCGATTGTGTGGTCATCATAGCACAAAGCACATCAACATTCAAGAGCTGATGTGCCAGTGAGTCAAGTGTCCTATGAGACATTATATGACAAATGAGTTTGCCAAGAAAAATTCGCTTGATTCTTTTGCTGAATCATGTGTGCAACTAGATTCGGCATCATACGAGTATATTTGTCTAAAAACTCTCGTTCAGTGACTTCTTCAATACTAGAATAATAATACGGATCTTCTATGAATTGCTTGAATTGCATTAGAGGATCCGAATAACCCTTACCGTACCATCGGTCCACCATTAGCCAGATACTTCTGCCTTCACCAGTTGCGAAAAAATCACAAACAAAGAACTTATAGAATGGTTCTTGAAACTCAACTTTCTCTTCATTCTCATTCATTTGAAGCCCATCCATACAATTCAACCAAGGAGTATCATCAGTCATTTTGAGTTTCCTTTAGTGCTCTACGAACTTTCCGAATTAGATTCATTGATTTCTCATATTCTTGCCACAACATACTTGGTTGTTCATCAAATTCCATCCAAGAGTCTAAATCATCTACAAGTTCTTGGCAGAGTTGTCTGAAGTCTGGTTTAGATGAATTGTATTCAAGTTTGCCCCATTCACAATCACTCTTTTTGTTTGGATTTCTAGCTGTCCATTTAGACCAATCAGCTTTAGAGAATCCATCTCGGGTAAGACCACCAGAACGATTTGCACACCCCAAACAAGCACATGCATTACTCTCACACCAACGATATCGCCAAGGTGGTGGCATTCTTCCCATTAGAGAATCGATAGTGTCACTCCACATTGATCATATTCCACATTTTCTTGCAGTAAGCATACCACCCAAGTCGGAAAAAGTCAAGGTCTTTTTCGGAAAGAGTTCGCTCTGGAAATTCTTTCAGACCATCTTCCCAATCACTATAATCAGGAATATGTTGAGTCATTCCTTCTAGAAGATGAGTTGCAAGTGTATCAACGTGACATATGAGATTATCAAAATCTCCAAGGTATCCAAGGTCTGCAATCGCATTTTCAAGAACATCTGCAAACATATACTGAAGTTTGAAAGGTTGTTCACTCGGAGGTCTTTTCACTTTTTCATACTTCACCCCGTTGTAGATGATGCAGTCACCGTCAATTGTGATTTCGGTTTTGCTAGATTCAGATTTTTTCATAGTATCAAGATCTTTCTTAAGTTCTCTTACAGCTTTCAATAAGTCGTTTCCGGTTAACATAGCAATTCATTTGATTGAATATATTTTTAGGACACCAAACTCTTCGGGCTTGATGTCCATGATTTCAACGTCTTTTTGTAGAAGTTGAAATACTAGAGTGCCCGTCGCCGTCGCCGTAGCCGTTGCCGTAGCCGTCGCCGTAGCCGTCGCCGTCGCCGTAGCCGTCGCCGTCGCCGTAGCCGTAACCGTCGCCGTAGCCGTTGCCGTAGCCGTCGCCGTAACCGTTGCCGTAACCGTTGCCGTCGCCGTAGCCGTTGCCGTTGCCGTCGCCGTTGCCTAATGGATAAAAATAAAGCATCACTTGCCCCAATCAGAAGGAACTGGAATTGTAAAGATCACACTACCCGAAGGTACTTTTACGGGATAAGGAATTTTCTTGAGAGTTACTTTATCACTCTTGGGTGATTCAAGAACTCCAGTAAAACCGATAGATTCCCAACGAAATACGTGAAGAGCATCAGAAACAATAAGTTCCTTCGTAAGCTCATCAACAGTCACATCACCAGCAACAATCCATCCACGGTCAATCACAACAACGTGACGATTTCCAGTAGGAAGAGTGTTAGAATTAGAACCAACGGGAGCATAAGTCACTCCATTGATTTCAAGAGTAGAAAGAGTAGCAGTGGTAGTCATAATTGAATTTGAGTGTCAACAGAATGTAGTATAACAGAAAACCCCCATCAGAAGGGGGAGTGTTGTGCCAGTTTACTGATTGGCACTTGGAAGTTCTCCAGACATGATATCACCTTCAACCCCTACTGGAACATAATTCATTTTAAATAAACCCTTTGTGGTTTTCAATCTGGTGCCTGACATCTTGTGTTCCATCAGAATTCGGTGAGGTTCTACCTCAATCACAGTGTAGACATCAGGCAAGTCTTTGTATTTCCATTTAGAACCAATTTCAATTTGTGTCATTTCACATCCCTCAAATCATTTTCATCAATCAGAATTGTAGTTTCAAATGGAATCTCTCCACCCAAAGAACATTCTTTTCCAAGTTCTTCCATAAGTTCCCAAAGTTGAAACTCTACATATCCATTTTCATCTTCTGTTTTTGGAATATATGGATACTTATCCAATTTTCTATAAGAACTCCAAAATTCATTATGTTGAATCTCTAAAACTTTTCTTCCATAATCTGTGAGTTTCACTTTGACTATTGAATTGATGTTGAAGGATTTCATTTTTCAATCTTTTCCACTTTGATTACAGTAAAACTATAGTCTGATAGTGCTTCATAAACAGCATCTTCTGTGCAATTTGCAAGCATTTCTTCTTCGGTATCATAACCGTCAAGTTCAACATCAACAATAAATTTAGTCATTTTCAACCCCCAAAATGACGAGTGGGTTTTCCGTCAGGATTGCGAGAAACTGATTCCACCCATTCTGCTCCGTCGTAACAAATTGGGACATAAACTCTATTGGTAGTCCAAAGAGTAAAGGGTTCTCCTTCTGTTCCTCCATATCCACTATCAAACTCTTTCATAAGTTGATCCTCTGTGAGGGTGCATTCTACAACATCATCAAAGGTTTCTCCTTGCTCTTTCATTTCAGATTCAATAAGTTCTTTCCAGTTAGCCATCACAATTCACCACTCACAAGATACATTTACATAAAAACCAAGTTTGCCCTTGAGACATTCTACCATAAATTCTTGAAATTCGTAAGCAGTGGGAGAACATTCCTCAATCAATACAGTATAATCCTCTTCACCATCCAAATGAAGATTATAAGAAACATCCACAACTCTCAAATCAGCATAGTTTATTCCACCAAATCTTACTGTGGAGTTTTCGTGTTCTTCAAGGATTTGGTCTGCTGCTTTTTTGATTTTTAGAAGATTTTGTTTGATTTCTTGGTTCATTTTAGATTCGCCAAACATTCATCACGATAATCATTCCAGCCATCGGAATATTCATAACACCCGTCAAGGTCAGGAGGCAACCAATTCTTTACAATCTCACAAATCCGATTGCAATTATCGGTCATATAACCCTCAATATCAAGACGGCGGAATAAAGTTTTATCTGGCGATTTCAGTTTTGCATAAAAAAGTTCTCCTTCCTTTTCTTTGATGTAATTTTCAAGTTTTCGCACTGCTTCCAAACTTTGGCGAAGTTCTTTCTTGGAATCTTCAATCTCTTGAAGGATTTGTTCTTCTTGTGTCATTTTTCAAATTTCTCCTTGAGTTTTAGATAAAGTTGATACTCTTCTGCTTCTTTTTGGTCCTCTTTATTTTTAAGAACATCTTGAATGTAAACATTGGAACTTAAGCCTTTGAACTCATTCAAAACCTCACAAATTACAAGAGTTTCTCCCATAGGAGTATATCCATCTTCATCATACTCACTCAAACTCTCATGTCCATCTTCTGCGAGAATGATTTCGGCAGCATCACAAATATAATTATCAAGTTGGTGTTCGTCAATCACTTCTAATCCAATGTTAGAAATCGTTTCCAAACCTCCCCCAAAAGTATCACGAAGAATAATGTAAGTCATTTACTGTCCTCTAGTTGTGCTGTTGAGAGTATCATAGCAGAAAGGCACACCACCCGTACGGAGCAGTGTGCCAGTTACTCAAGTGTCCTTAAAAAGTTCTTCGTAAAATTGTCGGCATTGGCCTCGTTGATTGAGCGGATGGTCGTCTTCAAATTCACCAATTTCTTTAGATTGAATAGACATTACCTTTGGATAGATGTACTTAACATTTTCAAGAAAAAAGGTAATTCCATCCTCACCAGTATTTTCGTGGTCTAATACTAGAAGTTCAACTTTGTATGCTTTCATCGTTCATCATCTATAAACAAATACTTTTCAGGAATTACTTGAAATGCAGAACACATATAATGGTCTTTAGATGGTATATTGTCTTTATGAATTGTTTCAATCAAAATTGCTTCAATCAAATTTTCCCTTTTAAACATTTCAGATTTATATTTGTAGTCGCCTTCCTTGAACTTTCCATAGAAAGTCACGGTAGTTCCAGACCAACTACACATTCCTGCTGGACTTGAGACAATTTCTCCAATAAAATCAAGATTGAGTTTTTTCATTTCACTTCAATCTCTAATAAGGTCTACAATATCTGCAAATTCATTATACACTTCACTATAACCATTAGCGTGACCCTTCTCCCAAGCAATATCAAAACACTTGAATCTCTTGGGAACATTACTCACACCAAACTCACTAAACAAATCGGTTTGAAACTCTTGATATAGATTTTGTTCCGCTTGACGGTATATCTCTTTATGCTCTTTGTATCCCTCTTCATCAAGAATTTCTTGAATGACTGCAGTGGGATATTTTCTCTCCAGTTCTTCCTTTTCCAATTCCCAAGATGGTCCAGAGTAAATACATTCACCCTTATCGTAAACATAAAAAGTGATGTAATCTATTTTATTAGGATAAGAGATTTTTGGTTTTGAGTAATACTCAAAGGGCTTCATTGGAGATACCATTTTAATTAGAAATAAGGTTCATAAGAATTGCAAGTTCCCAACACAAAAGTATTGAAATAAATGCGTTGAAAAGGTTAAGACTGGGCATCAGATTTCTTTGTGTGTATGAAGACATACTAGCAGAAAAGCACACCATCCGCAAGGAGTAGTGTGCCAGTAGTTCAACTGTCAATTATTTGTCAGTTGGGAAGAATTGCAGAGGAGTACCATTCACAATCAGCATTTTTTGAATGCTTCCATTTTCCATCGCAGCCCTCAAAATTTCGTTCCTTTGATACTCAAGAGACTGTGAAGATACCGTAGAAGCGAGTGCTTTATTCTCTTCTGCTTTCAGTTGAGCTGTTTCAGTCCTCACTTGTTGTTCCTTATTGGCAGACTGTGCAGCAACTACACGATTCACGGAAGCCACTAGATCATCAGGAAGATCTGCTTTTCCAACAATAATGGAATCAATCGTAATCTTACCTTCTAGGCCATTCTTTTTAAGTGCTTCTGTAAGATTATTCTTAATTGTATCTTGAATAGCTTCTAGATTTGAATTCACAGCAAGAGCGGGAAATTCATCCACCGACTGATTCACAGAAGACGTAATCAGACGAGAGATGTAACTAGACATCAGTTGAATCTGACCATTGCTTCCAATACTGTGATTAGAGAGGTCATAACCAGTGTAGAATTCATAAAGAGAAGTGGGATTGATGCTGTAAGTTACAGTCACATCCATCTCTTTCATAATGGTATTATCTTTTGTCTTCGGTCGCAGATCATTTGCAGTTACAGTGATCTTACGAGTGTTAAAGACTTTAATACTACCAAAGCCATCATATTTAATTCCTGGGAGCAAAATTTCATTTTTCACTTGACCATCCCAGTTGATGTAAAGTCCATTCTCTCCAGTGCTGATAGTCGTAAACTGACCAGCAGTGAGAGTAATCGCAAGAACAGCAGCACCAACACCAATACCAACTTTAACGAGAGTAGACATAGTTTTAAAAAATAAAGTAAAGGAACAAATCAATCCGAGGTTAAGTTAATAGTTTTAACTGCGATTATTCTTCAATAATTTCACATTTACTGATTTTGGGAGTTTCATCTAGAGTCAAATAATCCATATAAAGAACAAATTCACCTACCGAATTTTCTTGTAGTTGTTCATTCACACCCTTAATTGAAGTGAGTTTATAAGTAGGACTATCTTCAGCAGGTATAGCGTGTGGGAATTTTTCATTAATTTTATCAAATGAACTATTAATTTTAGTCCAATCATCACTGCTTAAAGTTTTCATATTAATAAAAGTAAAAGAACAAATCAATCCGAGGTTATACCAGCATAAATTAATGCTGCTGCAACCATAATCAGAAAAATGAGAGGAAGCATTTTGATGAAAAACAAAACAGGCAGTCCTCTCAAGAGAAGAACATAGAGTAGAAGCAGAACTCCTACTGCAGTGCCAAGAATTCGTGTTACCATATCAGAATAGGTTCAGATGGAGCATCACCACAGTATGAACGAATCAAAGAAGCATCTTCAATTTTCTCTGCACACTTTTGATAAGTGGCAAGATTTTCACGATACACACTCAATTCTTTGTTGTTACTGTAGGCGCGATTAACATTTGAAATTACAGAAATGCCACTACCCATAAAAAGAATAAAGAAAACTGCAAATGCACCCGCAGAAAACAACATATAGAAAAACTCTTTGTTTTCCTTTAGAAACTTTTTGTAATCTTCAAGCATCACGCATAGCTCCAATCAATATCCCCAGGAGTTTCAATGGATTCTCTACCATCATATTCATTAATTTTGTATAATCCATCTACTTCTACAACCTTAAGTTGAGCATACTTTCCACTGGCTTTTTCTCCAAGTTCCTCTACAACTTGAACTAGAATCGGATCGTTTCGTTCAACCTTACGGTCATGCCAAGTTTGTTCGCTCACCTTTCGGTTATACGCATTACGCTCATCCGTACTCATAGATGGAAATTGCTTTGATGTTTTGTATTTAATTCGCTCACTCGGAGGAACTAGCCAAACAGTGAATAAACCTAGAGAGGGATATTCCTTATCATCTTCAATCCAAACTTCTTGACCTTTAAGATCCCAATAGCGTTGACAGGCTTCTTTAGAAAGCCCGAAGCCTCCGAAACAGGTGTTAATTACAACTTTTCCCATAATCAAGTGGTGTTTTTGTTCAGGTGTACTATACAACAGATTGAGTCACTTTTCAAGCGACCTTGTGCCAATTTTGAAATTGGCCGCTAAACTCCAAGTTCCTTTGGTGATTTTTGAGTACAGACTTGATACTGATTCCCTTCAGTTCCCGTGTGTCTCAAACATTCCTTCCATCGTGAATCTGGAGTGACATTAGAATACTTCGTGCTCCAGTCATAGTAACGACCCGCATGAGGAAGATAGACCTTCACTCGCGCAAGACGTGAATTAGAAAACCACGCTTTACAGTCAACTCCTTCAAACACTCGTCCACGATTGTTGTAATAAACGTTACAAGTCGTAGGACGATAGATGGATTGAGAGTATGCAGGAATTGTAGAAATAAGAACTGAAGCTGCAATTAGAAAATTTTTCATTCTTCAATCCTCTCAATTTGAATAAAGGGTTCATCCGAATACTTCATTGGTTCATCGTAATTTACAGTCATCATTTTCGACCAATTTCTTGGAGAATCTTCACTTTCAACAATACCTTCCTCTACTGCCCTTTCCCAAGACAATTTATGTCGGATACAACGGTGAATCTCATAAAGAATGGAATTGGATTCTGGAAGTTTCTCATTTCCAACTCCAAGAGAACTATTGGTTCCATTAATTCCATCAATCATATGTTTGGATAGAAGCCTTCCAATTTCATCCATATCATTGTGAAATTCAGACCAATCAATGTTTTTGTAATCTAGAGGAAGATTGTCCCGAATTTCAAGCCACTGGCCCAACTGAATTCTTTGTTGCAGATCAGTTGCTTCACAAATTGCACGAAGTTGCTTTTCGTTAAGAGTGATTGTGTATTTTTTAGTCATTTAGAGTCAAGGAAAGAAGCGAATTGTAGAACCTTTAAGTGGAGCAGAACAAACTACACCTTTGACAGGTTTTCCATTTGGATTTGTTGCAGTGAAGTTATAACGATAAAAGTCATCTTCACTACAAGCAAATACATTATAACCTTGAATTTCTACATTTGAGTATCCTTGTTCTTCTAGAAGAACTCGTGAAGTTGATGCTCCAGAACAGGCTGTAAGAAGAATTGAACAGAGTAAAATTGCAATTAAAGTTTTCATTTGTTTTCATCCCAAGGGGCAGGTGTTAGCATTATTTTTTCTATTCGTTTTGTGATAGCAGGGTCTGGTGGTTCATCAAGTTTTCTACATAGTGAATCAAAGTCCTCAAGAGACAAATAGATTGTTGGTGGTTTTTGTCCGAGTATTAGTTGTCTTTGTTTGCTAATGGTGGGATTATACCAATCATCATAAGGGAAAATTTCCATTTCATAAAACCCGATGTTAATCTCTTCCCAAAAATCACGATCCCATTCCCACCATTCATAAGAATCACACCTGTAGCGAATTGCAGCAAAGAATGAATCCCATCCATTCAGAATTTGTTTTAAGAATTTCATAATTTTGTACATAAAAACTCTTGGTCGTTGGTGCTCCAGTGAATTTCTTTAATATCGTGACAGTAGGTTTGAATATAATTTAAACAAATAGGGCACGAAAAACTATTTCTAAGTTCTTTACCTCCGTGACCACCAACTCTACAAATCACAAGTTTATGACCCGGTTTTCTTGCCTTCAATAAGCATCCAATTTCACAATGGACATAAGACTTAAGAGCAAGACTGGGATTCTTAAACTTCTTAGATGCCGTCACAGCAGCATAAAACTGCTGAGTATGAGTCATCACATAAGAATTGACTCCACTTGAGATAATACGATTTCTTTTATCAAGCAAGATTGCTCCCATTTTCTTCGGAGCATCAGACGCCATCGCAACTGCAATTACTTGCTCAAATATGCGTTTCTTCAGGGGAGACTTCACCAAATTCATAATTTTCCAAAAAATAATCTAGTCCGTTACGCCAATAATCAAGTTGTCTCGCTTTCCAAGTTAGAACATCAAATGAGAATCCAAAGTGTGGAATACCAATTGAGATTCCAAAAACAGATGAATGTCCAATACTCATAATAATTCCAGAACTTCCAGAATACACAGGAAAATCTAGCATTAACTGAAAGAAACAAAATTGTTTATGCTGAAGAACATTCAGAAAAAATTCTTTTCCAAAATCTTCGTGCTTTAAGAAATCAATCCATTTCATAGTTTTTAATTCTTTAGGTACTATATCACAATAATATTCAGAGCACAAGGAATCTTGTGACAGTTTTCAAACAGTCTACTCAAATGTATAGACAGACCATTCTGGGTTTTTATGTTTTTTTAAGTGGAGGAATACTGGATTATGAGGTGCTCTAGGTTTTTTAAGAAGTTTCATTCCTGTTTGCTCTAAGGGGCGATTTGCTTTCTTAGTATTACATTCGGAGCACGCAAGGCAAGTGTTTTCCCAATCGTTGGTCCCCCCACGAGATTTCGGTACAATGTGATCTATTGTTAAGTTACGATTTTTTCCACAATAGCAACATTTGTAGCCATCCCTAAGATAAATCATACTCTTCGTGGGTTTTCGAAGAGTCATCTTAGAGACAGGAATTCGAACATAATGAAACAACCGAATCACAGTTGCAGAAATAAACTGTGCTTTTTCTTTCAAAATCAAAACAATCGCTCGCTTCCAAGAAGTGATGTGAAGTGGAGTGTAAGATGAATTTAAAACCAGAACAGAACTATGAGGTTTTATTTGCATTTTAGTTCTCCATTCTACCAAAGACGTATCCTATAAAAATTCCAGAAAAAAATGAAACACATAGAAATAGATTGCGAGAAAAAGAATGAATAAAGTCAGAGAGTTCCATTTGAGTTTTCTTGAATCATCTGAAGAAAATAATGTGTTGCATCAATACAATTCTGCTCAGTGTAAGCAGTCACAATCTTTTTTCCATCTTTATCTATGGAAATCCAATTTCCCCAATTTTCTTGAGTTACATAAAATAGATCATTAATCAGTTTCATTTTCGACCTCCAAAGGTTCCAAGATCTTTACGATCATCCTCAAAATTTTTAAAGTAGACAATTAAAACATTAATTGCAAATACGATTGCAAAAAGAAAGAAAATAAAATATCCCATTCAACAATCGCCTGTTAGAATGCAAGCACTTACATCTTGAATTTCCTTTGCTTTACGATTTAATTCATTTAAATGCAGTGCAAGAGAATTCAAGTCATCATCAGTTTTTCCCATAAGTGATTCTAAAATACGTTCAAATGCTGCTGCAGTTTGAAGAGTTAATTGATTTTCCATTACTCATTAATTTCTAGAAGAATATTTACACAAGATTGAAGTTCCTCTAGGTCTTCTTTTGTAAGACCATCAAGAGTGATGCTGTGATTTTCAAAGCAAACTGATAAAGAATAGAGTTCTTCATTTGTATCAAAAGAACCAGTAGTCTGAATGGTCATACTTTTCGAATCGTAAAAGTTCCATCATAATTATCAATCCACTCTAGATCATCACCTTCTTTCCATCCAAGTTTTTCCATCAATTCAGGAGGAAATGTAATCCACTGCTCTCCGGTGATAATGTCTTCTTCAACTTTACTTTCCCAAACTTCTCGTTCAAAAGAAACTGAGGGACGATGACCTTTCATTAGACTTTGAAGTTCTAA
>Ga0129336_10000143_pt1 | contig 36344 bp, 23 predicted proteins | sample CPB6_02_DNA_FD_96878 | JGI IMG/M metagenome (GOLD analysis project Ga0129336, IMG submission 96878) | Freshwater to marine salinity gradient microbial communities from Chesapeake Bay, USA - CPBay_Sum_0.6_0.2_DNA | ecosystem: Environmental > Aquatic > Marine > Coastal | place: USA: Chesapeake...
CCAACCTTACGACACTTCACCAGAGCACCTGATGCATATGCGGAAGGCCAAACATCATAACGTGACTTAACCTTGTTGTAACAGGCATCCTTTGATCCACTACCACTACCTTTCTTATCTTTAGCTTCGTTAATACTTCCTTCTAAACATTGACATGGATCATGCCCACAAACGGGACAGGCAACTCCCTCTTTATTCATCTCACCACTATCTACATAGTCCGCTGCACTGTCCAGATAGTCTGCGGCTTTTGTGATCTTTGACTGAACCCAAGCTTCAATATTACCTTCACCTTTACCCATTTTAGACTTAAGTCTTCTTGCGGCACTCATGATTGTAGATAACTCAGATCGTGCCATTGAGTATTCGTGATCTTTTGCTTCGTTCATTTTCTTCTTGGGTTTGTCAGTTGAAACGTAAGTGGGTTTTGCGGCGCCACTCTTCTGTTGTTGCCCCTTGTCAGCCTTCTTCTTCCTTCTTGAAGCAGAAAGTCTTTCTGCCTTTGTCATACTAGCTCTCTTCTCTGAAGAGACGCACTTAGGAACACCCTCACCAGGTTCATCACTTGCACATGTTCCACCAGTAACGACGTTAACCCAACCAGGTTTTCCGTCTTTTGATTTGGAACCCTTAAACCATTGATGAAGATTACCTTCAAAGGCAACTCCACGTCTGGTGTGTTTCAATTCACCTTTTTGTTTTTTCATCAACTGTTTGGAAACTTTATCAAAGTTTGCCTGTGGATTTTCATCTGGTGTTTTCTTATCAAAAACATCCACATCTCCATCTGCATCAAGATCCACATATTGCATGGTTGCATGATGAACAAGTTGTTTTGTATCAACGTTAGGATCCAACTGATGTTGAATACCTTTTAAATGTTTGGTTTTATGTGAGAACTTTGCGAACTTCACACCCTTCACATCTTCATTAAAAGGAGACTTTGATTTGGTCTCTTCACCAGCTCTTCTTTTATTTCGAGCCTGACAATGAGCTCTTTGTGAGAAACCTTTGGGGTTATCACAATCAATTGATCTCTTGTATTTACCAGACCAAGACATTACCGACAAGAACTCTTTTTATTATTTAGAACTTGGTAAAACTAAATACATCAGTCCCATACTCTATAAAAATGAAAAGACTAATTTTAGCCTTTTCGTTATTCTTAACTACACCAGTCTTTGCAGGGGAAATCACCCATAAGATTGTTGATTCGGTGCAACTAACTGTTGATGGTGCTGCGTCTGCTGCAACCAGAATCGGTTCTTCATATTCGGTAAGTGGAAGTAATATTGATGTTACAACTTTGGGTGGTCTTACTGCTCCTGCAAGTGCCACTGCAGCAGCTACCCAAATTCAGGGTTCTTATGATGTAAATACTGCGGGTCAGGCATTCAGTTTTTCTGAATCCTTTACCGTTGGTGATGCTGTTTCCAATGGAACAACTGTAACCTCTGGTGTTGTGAGTTCTCTTCCTTCATTTGGAAGTGTAACTACTTCTTCTGGTGGTGTTGCTGGTTCCCTTGCTGGTTCTCTTTCTGCTACTGGTGTTCCTACCGTCACTGCTGGTGGTGCTGGAACTCAGGCAGTTGCTCAAAGAAGCGTTGAGTTGAGCGTATTTAAGTGAAATTTATAACTCCCGTTTTGATCGTATCTGCGGGACTTATAACTCCCGCGATGGCAGTACCAGTCACACCCAACTTTACTAGTGGTACGATGACCTCCCATACGGAGTCAACAACAACGATAAATGAAACCATTCGTCAAATTGATTATCAAACAGGATGGAGTTACACAGTCACAGGAACAAATATCGATGTTCCCTCAACACCACAAGTAGGAACACCCTATGCGATTATGGAAAATGGTGCGGCATTCCAGTTCTCGGAGAGTTATTCTGGGCCAGGAATGATTATGGATACAACTGTCAATCGCACAACTACCATAATGTCGGTGACAGATACAACCTCCGTGTTCACCCAATAAAATGTCTTCGCACAATAGCATCCATCCTTGTCCTAGGTGCCTTTGTGACCCCTGTACATGCGGAAGGGGATACTCCAATCACTGCGGTTGCCAATCCACAGGCAACTTCAACAGGAAGTGTAACCAATCAAGCAGTGCAAGTGTTGCAAGGACCCTACGTTACCAATTCTTACGGTGGTGGCGTAAGTTGTCAAGGCCCAACATTTAATCTAACACCATTTCTCACAACCACTAATAGTGGTCAAACTCCTTTTGAAGATTATGCTGATATTGATAATGATCCAACAACGCCTCCAGAGAGAACTGGTCAAAAGAATAACTGGGCAAAAAACTTTGGTATTTCTGGCACAATCTCAATCCCCTTAGACGGGGGATTGCAGGAACGTTGTAAGTCATCAGCAGAAGTATGGACTAATCGACAGAAGGCGGAGACTGATAAGGCACGTCTCGATTTCGAACTCGTCCGCCTCTTGAAATGCGGGGAAGCCATGAAGGCAGGAATTCATTTTCATCCTCAGTCTCCGTATGCAAAGATTTGTGCAGACGTTGTTGTTGTTCCCAGTGGAGGTACTGTTCCTTCTTCTGTATCTTCAATTCCTTCTGGAAAGTCTTTACGATCTTCTTCTTCAAATCCAACTGGGCAGCGAAGTCAACCTGTAACTCATAAGGCGTCAGGTCTTGGTGGAGCCGTTTCTTTGCCTGAACGTACACCTGTTGAATAATAGGTTTCATTTTCTTTACCATCCATTCCACCATTGACTTGCCAACAATAGCCGCAGCAACGGAAGCAGTAGCAGTAGTCCCAGCAAGAATAACTTGTTCTTTAGGGGGAACTGGGACTTCTCCGATGAAGGGTACTTCAATTACAGGCACTCCTAAATTTGTTGTTGATGGTGGTGGAACTACCTCCTGAGTGCTAGGGGTTTGAACTGCTGGTGGTAGTTGAGGGGTAGTAGGAGGAGGAAGTTGTCTAGACTTCTCCTCAGTTTCTTCTTTCTTTTCTTCGTTCTGTCGTTGACCCTCAACCATCTGTTTCCATTGTTCCGTTGTTGGAACATCAATTGGTTCATAATAAGGAAGTTCAGCAGTAGGAACTTGAACTACAGGTTTCTGTAGAGTTCTTATTGATGGTATCAAGACAACAGGTGGTTCTAATCTACGAACAACTGGAACCTCAACTTCTTGAACTTGTATCTCTGGAATTTCCATTCATTCTAATCATCCAACTTTCCTTTCTTCAATAACTTTTGGAGTTCGGCTGTTGATCCAACAAAAAGTGCGTTTGTCACATTACTTGGACCTTTCTCCTTAGGATCTTCAATATCTCTCATCTTCTTTTGGAGATCCAACAACTTGTCAGTTGCGTCCGCTACACTCTTGATCAACTGACCAGTGACTTCATAAGCCCTTGCAGATCCTTGTTCTTGGGAAATTTCCATTATCCCATCAATGGCCTCCTGACCTTTTTCGATCAACGAATACAACTGACCTCTTGTGTATTCGTAATCTCTTCTTAGGTCTGGTTTTTCTTCTCTTGATTTTGGGAGTGAAACATCGCCGCTAATAGGGGCAATCTCACTGCATCCATCATCTTTAAGAATGTCAAGTGCTTTCCCGATATCATCAAACGCCATTTCTGTTCCTCACTATTAAACATCAGTTCCTTGTGATGGGGAATAAGTCTTATAATCCTGATAGAAAGATATCAACTCATTAAATCCAAAATCATCGCCAGACACAATAAGAGCATCGTCGCCTGTAAGTGGTAAGGATGCATCTCTAGATCCACTAATAATATCTATAAGAGATCCAGCAGTATGATCAGATACGGTAGTTCCATCAACTCCTCTGTAAACGGTGACATTATTTCCGCTGATGGAACGGATCTGCATATTCTCGCTATCAATAACAATGTAATCGTCAACGCTAAATCCTGATGCATCGTTCACTGACATTTGAGTTTGTTCTGCAGTAAAATCTGCGTTAATAGCCGTTGTGTTATCGTCATTATAATCTTTAATTGCTCTTGGAGTTGCAGCATATCTTTGTACTCTTTTTGCAGAAACTCTATTAGAATCATCAAAATAATCAACCTGAACTCTCTTAATAAGACCATCCGAATTATCGGCAATTTTACCAAAGAGGTAGGTTTTTGCAGTAAATGTTAATGTGGAAATCATCGCACGACGATTATCAAAACTTCCCTCATAATCATCGGTCATATTAATGTTCTCAAGAATAATTGGAACATCTCTTTTTTCACCAATGGAAGAGACGAGATTAATAGTAATATTTAAACCAGGTTGAAAATATGGAAGAATTTGTTCCAGAATCTGCAACATATCATCATTTAACTTTGTTGCGATACTAAGTTGGAAAGAAATATTATAGGGAACTGGCATATAAACTTTTTTCAAGTTTGATGATGCACCAGTTCCACAAGTTTTAAAGGTCTGTGTTATAGAAGCCTTTCTGGATGAATCATAAGAAATGCCTGTCATTTCAAACGACATACGTGGCAAAGTGATCGCAGGTCTTCCTTTTAATGATGGTTGTTGTTCAATTTTAGCCAAAAACTTTTGCATTGGCCCATAAGCCAAAGGCACTTTCATTGTACTTTGAACACTATTATTATCATCAGAGTGACGTACTTCAATATCATTGAATAATGTGCCAAAACCAATTACGGTTTTTCTCAAAATTTCGTGGTAAAAATATGATCCTAACATTGTTTTTTACCTATTTAGAAATTACCAAAAGGATTTGTCTCACTGAAGTCAACAATACCACCATCAGCAGCGTTCTCAATGGGAATATTTTCTGCATAATCATCATATAGATCGTCATATTGAATAACCTTAACAGAATATCTTCCTGTTGTACCAATACCAGGGTGACTTACTGTCGTTGCACTACCAACGATAATTTCTCCAAGAGCAAAGTTTCCAGAAAGATTGGAAATCTTGAGAATTCTATTTTTACTATCCCAAGACTTAACACGAGCAGTAGAAAGTGAACTCTCTCCAGTAATAACTTCATTGAGTACAAAGTTACCAGTACCAACACCAGAACCAGAAGCGGATGGAGCTGCGATTGTAATTGTTGGTGCCACGGTGTATCCAAATCCAGCATTACTAAATCTAAGTCCAGAAATGGTTCCTGCAGCACTTACAACAGCAACAGCAGTAGCATTTGCAGTAGAGAGACCAGCTGGTGAAGTTGAGATAGAGACAACTGGTGCAGTGGTGTATTGAGAACCACCAGTCAAGAATCCAACAGCATCACCTCTAATGTATACAACACCCATCGATCCAATACCAGCCCTAGCCTGTGCCCCAGACCCGCCAGCACCACTGAAAGTGATTGTTGGAGGTTGTGTATAGCCATAACCAGGATTGGTAATCAAAACTTGTTTAATAGAATAGGTAGTAGATCCTGCACCAGAGTTACTTGTTGTAATAGCGACTGCTGTTGCGTTAGCTTCAACTGCACCATCAGGAGAAGTTGAAATTGCAACAGTAGGTGGACTACTATATCCATATCCATCATTAATAAGGATAATTTGGTTGACTGCACCTGTGTAAATTCCTGTAGATGCAACTGCGGTTACACCAATACCCGCCAAAGTAAGAGTTGCGATATATCCCAAATCCTCAACGTTATCATCTATTTCTTCAATAGTTGTATCGATAACTTCATCCTCATATTCAAATAACTCACACTTGAGTTCATACATGAATAACTTACCAAGTTGATAGAATGGGTTTTCATGTTCTACAAATTTGATTTCGAATAAACTATCGGATAGTGGGAAGTATATTAAATCACCCTCTTTCGGTCTAGGTAATCCATAATTTTTAACTCCAGTCACACTATTAGTATCGGCAATTTGAAATCCAGTAATGAAATCCTCAAATCTTTCTTGAGAAATTACAAGTGTTAATTCATCTGTTGTTCTGATGCCAAACTTGGTCATCAAGTCCCCAGAACCCTGAAAACCCTCATAATTTTGAACATAGGCCTCAATAATAAAATTATCTGTAAATCTTGCTAAGACGTTTTCCTTTATGATAGTTTTGGTGCCCAAATATTCTCTGGGCATGTAATAAATCTCAACCCCAAACATTCTCAACTGTTCGTTGATGAGATCTTGAATTAATCTTTGTTCCGATGCGGAACCTTGTTGAAAGAAAGGATTAAGAGCCATTATCCAATCATATCCATTGGGGGAAGTTCATAATCAAATGTCATTCTCTGTTGAATTTCTGCCAGTTCTCTAAGTGCATCTTCATAGATTTGACGACCATTTAGTTCAACACCACCAGGAAGTTTTACCCCCTGGAACTTACTCATATTAGCTCCCCACTGTTTCTTGATTAAAGCTGTAAGATATTTCTTTAAGAAACTATCATTATAAATTTTTTCATTCTCCGATGGGTCTAAGACACGGAAACAATCGATAACAATGTACTCATTTGCAGCAACACCTTGCCAATCAAGATCTAGATATAACCTATTTCCTCTCTTATTATATCTAATCTTTTTATCTGGACTTACCAAAAATTGAATTGTTTCCAAGTATTCTTTAGTCATTGAATATGTCAACAACTCAATAGAACTAAAGTTGTAAACATCGTTCAAGAAAATCTGGTAAGAAATACTGAACATGTTTTGAGTGATGGTATTATCATCAAATCTAAATATACCATTAATACCAATTACATGATCTGGGATTTCAATATAATTTCTTGCTTCCGTAAATTCCGTTTTTGTTGCAAGAAAATGAGTTGATCCAATACCAGTACTTCCTGTAAAGGTAATTGCAACTCCTGCAGATGCATCTGCAGCATTTCTAGCTAATCTAATTTGATTTCGATTATCTACGATTGCGTTAAGTTGCACACTGTCCGTAGAAATACCAAGAAAACTAGTAGTGCCAACACCTACCAAAGATGTTGTTGCAATACCGATTGATGTAGAACCCAAACCAAAAGTATAGTAAACTGGAGTGCCAGTTACAAGACCATGATTGGGAATAGTAATATTACTTGCATTAATATTTAAAATACCAGAGGCTTCTGGATTAAAAGTATCCGATTTAATACCAGTAGATGCAATAACATTACTTCTAGCTGCATCAATATCAGATTGAGAGATTTGATGTTTGAGATACATTTTCTCAACACCATCAAAATGTCTCTCTTGAAAATATTGGATGGCATCATCGACAAGATCATCGATTTGATCATCATCGACATTGATTTCCAAAACAGGCTCACCCAACTGTCTTAGGCAATAGTCAATAAGTTCTTGTCTAGTGCTAGGTTTCGCCATGAATATAATACTAGCTTTTTACTATTTAGTGGTAGTTTTTCTGGTAGTAGTGGATTCATTCCACCCTTCGGTTTTATTTTTCAAAACCTCATATTCAATCTTTAATTTATCATATTCTTGACGAAGACCAATAAATTTAGCCTCCGCCAAGATTACTTGTTTCTGTAATTCAATTACTTTGTTAAGTGCGAGTTCGATAACAACATTCGCATCAATATTAGAATTGTCCACCATCGATTGTGTCTGTCCATGAAGGAACGCCAGAAGCGTTCGTTGTCAAAATAAAGTTAGAAGTTTGAATACCTGCACTTGGAGTTGCGGTTGAAGTTACTTGACCAGATGCATCAAAGTATGCAACACCGTTAGTGTTTGTTCCTGTGGAAAGGAACAATGATGCAACAGTAGAAACACCAGTTACTCTAAGATTTGTGAAAGTAACATCACCCGCATCGATGCGACTACCAGTAGCAACGATATTACCACCAGTCAGTGTAGTATAATTTAGATTTGTAAATGTACCGACAGCAGAAGATGCAGCACCGATAGTAGTACCATCAATATTACCAGCATTAATATCAACAGTAGCTAAAGTTGATGTTCCCCCACTAGTAATTGTATTTACATTTAAAGTTGTAAATGTAGCAGCTGCAGAAGATGCAGCACCAATAACAGTGCCATCAATATTACCACCATCAATATTTGCAGTACCAATAGTTCCTACACCACTTACATTTAAACTATCAACATCTGCTGTTCCGTTAATATAAAGATCTCTCCACTGTTTAGTGGACGATCCTAAATCATAAGTATCATCCGTGCGTGGTAACCAAGACTGATTTACTTCAAAAGAACCACTAGTGTTGTACCAGAAAATTTCTTTATTACCATCACCACCACCGTGAACAAAGAAACCACCACCATCAGCAGTTGTATTGTTTGCAGTGGATGTGGAAGCAACACCAACTGTCTTATCTTGAACATCTAAACGTTCTACATTAATGATGGTCTCAGTTCCCTCAACAGTCAAGTTGCCATAAACTGTTAACGCACCACCAACTCTAGCGTCATTAGTAACACTTAAATCTGTAGTTGTTAATGTTCTGCCACTAAATGTAAGATCTGCATCATCTTCGACGGAACCACCCGTTCCTGCAATAAGAACTCTACCACTGGTTAAGTCTACAACTTTAAGGGAGTTTGTAGAAAGATCTGTTCCATCATATGTAAGATTTACATCATCTTCAAGAGCACCAGAAGTACCAACAACAACAATACGATTATTTGTGAGATCACTAACTGTTGCAGATGAAAGTACTGCTTCTCCACCAGATACATCCAGTCCAGCGTTAGCGTCAATTGGACCACTGAATGTGGAAGAAGCAGATACTACAATGTCATCAAAGATGCCCTGACCATCTACATCAATCGTCCCAGAAATGGTTACATTGTTGTCAATATCAACAAGACCGATAAAAGTAGACGCTGCAGATACTACAATATCATCAAAAATACCTTGTCCATCTACGTCAATGGTTCCACTGATAGTTTGATTACCAGTTACTGCTAGAGTAGTACCATCAAATGTTAAATTACCACTATCTTCTAAAGCGCCAGAAGTACCAACAATAACAACACGATTATCAGTAAGGTCGCTTATAGTAGCTGATGAAAGAACTGTCTCTCCACCAGAAACGTCAAGACCACCATTCATATCAACAGCACCAGTGAAAGTCGATGCTGCAGATACTAGAATGTCATCAAAGATTCCTTGGCCATCTACATCAATATTGTTTGTAAAGAAAACATTATTACTAAATGTCGAAGCCCCAGATACATTAATGCCATCAGCACTAATTATTAATCCAGAACCACCAGAAATGTTGGCACCACCATTCACATCCACTATGCCCGTGAACGTAGAGATGCCTGAAACCAACAACGCTGTGTTGAGAGTTACATCTGTGTTAAATCCAGTTCTTGAATTTACAGTGAGAGTATCAAGGTGACTATTACCAACAGTAACATCACCATTTAAGAAAAATCCACCTTCAAACGTAGATACTCCAGTGACATTTAAATTTGTCGTTACTAAATCAGTAATGTCTGTTCTGGTAGCAGTAAGGATGCCAGCAACACTCCATCCATTAATTTGTCCACCACTATCAACAATGGCAACAGAGGAGTTGGTTAGTTCCCCATGGGGGTGATCCATGAGTTTATAGGTGTATTCTCCACCAATCTCAACTGGATTACCAGATGCGTTACCAATAAAAAGTCGCCCAGCTTTATTAGCTGAAGTACCGGCGGTGCCTTGTTCAATAGTAACGGCAAGTTCGCCATATTCCAGAGAACCAGGAGCAGTCGCACCAGTAGATCTAAAAATCCTAATCTTACTGGCCATTAGAAGGTTCCTCCATTAACATCTAAATTTCTTGTGTTGCCTGGTGTTAGAGTGTTTGTAGCTACCCACTGATTAGTGTTAGCGTCATAAACTAAGACGGATCCATTTTCAGCTGCACTAGTATCCGTGTCGGTTAAAGATGCTAACGTTCCAGAGCTACCTCCAGTGGAAGTAGATGTAACTTTTACGGCATTCTGTTGTCCAACACGAACTGTGATGTCAGGCATTCTTTACTCCTTGGTCGCTCCTTCTCTCACTAAGACAGAACCCTCAACTACTCTTTCTTTCAAACCATTAGCATCAGTTAAAACAATATCATAGATATACCTTCCAGGTTTAATTCTCCTGGTAATAGTATCTGTTAATGCAATTCTCACTTGACCATTAACTCGATCTGGGAATGAAACAGTAAAACTATAAAATGAACTACTACCCGCATGTTTGCGAAGTTGAGCTGCCCCAGTGTAGTCTGTCAAGACTAAAGCAGAGCCCGTTACCGTGCTCTGCAAATTGAAGTTTTGGCTAAAATCCACACCCTGATCAATCACCAAATTTACAACATATACGGACATTCTTTAGATTTTAGTTCGTCTATGTATATTTATAATTAGAGTTTATCAACCAACTTTTGAAGAAGAGACTTGATTTCACCAACCTCATTTTCAAGATTATCAAGTCTCTCTTGTTCCTTTAGTTTTTGTTTTTTCATCAAAATATAGTTTTGATAGGCAATTTTATCATTATTAATAACTGCCCCGTTTCCCAAATCTCTCACAAGATCAGAATGACCTTCAACTTTTCTATATTCCATTATGCAAACGCGATTGCTCTAAAGTCTCTAATCTTAGGCACATAAGCTTGATTTGTACCAGTCATAATGACTTTAATTTCAAATCCAACAAACTCTGGGAGATTTGATGCACTGAACTGGTAATCAAGGAAATTATCTGGACCATTGGATGCAGAAACAAATCTATCAGGTTTACCATTATTCAATTTTGGATCGACTACCTGATCTCCATATCCATCACCAGTAGTATCAATCATATTGTCATAACCAGGGAAGAGTTCAAACAGAGACTCTTGTGAAAGAGTATCCGATCTAATAAGTCTGTAGAGAACTCTAATATCACTGGATACTGGTCTAACGGCTGCAAACTGAACTTGTAAGAACGTTGCTGGATTTTCAAGATTGACTGTCTTTGTAATATAGACCGCTGAGTTTGGATCATTATATCTTTCATTTACCCTTGGATCATCGGGATAATTTGTAATTCTTTGATCCAATCTGTTTGTGGTAGTAATAACGGATAATCTATCCGTATCAATCATAGGAGAAACATTCTGGTCCTGTGTACCCATTACCAATTCCATTGTGAAAGACTTATTACCAGGCAATGAAGTCAACTGATTCTGTTCATTAATCTTAGATGCAATAATTCTTGGACTATTGAGATAGTTAGTGCCATTGATAGACACATCTTCAAATCCTTGATCTTGGAATGAAATCTCAGATCCACTTGCACTGGTTCCCGAAACAGTTCTAATTCTTCCTCCAAGAGAAGTATCTCTTGGTGCCAAGAATTCCACCACAGGAGTTAAGGCTTCAAACTGAATGTTTTGTGTGGCGTTTACTTTTGAACCACCAGAGATTTCTGTTTCACTGATTTTCAGTTTTCTGAAACTGTTGGTTCCGTCTCTAGCCGTACCAATTCCAGAAGAAGTTGTATCAAGTTTGATGAAATAAGTATCAAGAGTGAGTTCATTCGAATTATTTACGTTGGCAAAAGAATGAGTTGTGTTAATTCTTCTGAGAGAAACACCAGATGATTCATATTTTCTAACAACATCACCAACAAGGTGTGTTTGTGCAACGGTGTTGTCAATACCTCTTGTAATACCAGTCAGCCGTTGTGGAGTTGCGGCTGCATTTGTTCCAGTGTAGGAAATGATTTCATCATTAATTTTGACATAACCTGGATTGGTAGTAGAAACTCCTACGTTTTCAAAACTAGAGAATACTGCAACAGATCCAACACTAAGATCTGTTGTTGATGTATTTGAATACTGAGCAGAAACCGTAGTTGATGTGGTTACACCAGTTACACCAGAGATAGTAACTCTGTTATTTCTGGCGTGCATACCATGGTTTCTATGGTTAACCTTGATATGCAGTCCATCCTTATATGTTTCGGTGTTAGTAATTGTAGATGGTTGAGAACCTGGCAAAGTTGATGCAACACCAACTGCGTTGATGGTCATCAGTTCACTTGAAGTGGTAAATTCACCTTGAACTCTGTCAAGAATAATACTGTTAGTTGCTGAAATGATACCAACATTAAATCTTGTATTTGAACCAGTTTCTCCAAGATCACAACCAAGAATATCACCAACCGAATATCCAAAACCACCACTGGTTACTGTTACAACACCGATTGAACCACTGACAACTTGAATATTTGCAATGGCACCAGATCCATTACCAGTAATACTGGTGAGTGCAATACCAGTATATGTAAAGTTAGATGCTGAAGGTGTTAGACCAGTTCCAACTCTGTTTGTTGTAATTCCACCGGCTTCAGTTGCGGAAGTATTAATCTTAATTGCACCAAGAGACTTGACCAAATGACCTTCTGCACTAGTATTGCCAACCTGAGTAAATCTAGAACCAGTGCTAAAGTCTCTTGTCGCAACAGTGCTTCCAAATCCAACCTTGATTTCATGTGAGAAGAATTCAAGTGGATCTGGTCTCAGTTGTGGAAACTCAACATTACCAACACCCAGTTCTGGGTTGTACAGTTTCAGAGTTCCTGGACCTGGAACGAACTTACACTTATTAAGTGTGAACTTAAGGTCTTCAAGTTGACTTGGATCCCAAGTAGAACCATTCTGTGACTTGAACAGTGAACCCATATAGGGTTGTTGAGAAACGATGATTCTTTCACTTTCTGGAAGATTGAGTGAACTAATGTCTTCCTCACCCATTCTAGAAATATAAACTCTGTAATTATTGGAAGCAGAAAGAAGAACCAAAGCGTATTCTTTCTTTCCTTCCAAATAAACGGGTGATGGGAAAACAAACTTTGTAGCTACAGATCCATCTTCAGAAACATTAATTTGGGATGGTTCGTAAATTACTTCACCAAATGGTAAAATTGTGTTGGTGGGCAGACCAGTTTGCATTGTCCTGATCTGAAGTGTTACTGGAATTGAACTATCCTTTGTCTGGAAGAAGATGTCACATGACGAAACAAATACGCCGTTTTCATCAACGACTTCGAAGGATTCTGCAAGTGGATCATACCACTGGTTTTGAGAAATCGTTCGTTCTTCGAAAGATGTAGTTTGAACCGTTCTGGTAATCGTTCCACTAGTTACAGTACTATCTGATACGGTCTCTCTTTGTACATCAGCGTTTCTAACTCCAACCACATCTTCTTGTGTGGTCGTAAGAATACCTTCAGCGTAGAAGGAAACTTCTGCGGTGGAAGGATTATCTACGGGACTAAGTGAATTAACTGGACTACTTGTAAGTCTGAAGGTCTTGGTTCCAGTTGTAAATTGAGGTGCTGTTTGAGATAATGTTGAGTCCGCAATAAAGAAACTACCAATTAAGGATCCTTTTTCATCACTGATAAGTCTCAAATCAGAAACTGTAGCTTCTGCACCACTTGTTTGACCAATCAATCTCATGTTTTTGGCTGCATACCCATTAAATGTGCCAAGAACTTCGGCCTGAAGTGAAGCAGTGTCGATATTCAGTACAGAACTGGTTGCAGAATAAACGGATCCAAATCCAACAGAATCTGAGTATGGATTTACATCATAAACAATACTTGGAGAATCATATGCACCGTACTTGTGATTTAGTTGTGCAACTCTAAATGTAATCTTTGGTAATTCACCAGATTGATCTGCATTTGAAATAGTTCCAACAACAGTTTCACCAACTTGGAATACGCCTTGGGACATAGAAATCTCAAGGAGTTTTGGAGTTACATATTTTGTTACATCTTGATCATCGAAAAAGACGTAGAAACGAGTTCTAGGTTTAATTCTGTTAGAAACAAATTCAATGTTTCTGGATCTCATGTAAGGAATAACTTCCTGACTTATTACTTTAGTTCCAAGAGACTGTGAATCAATAGTTTCATTAACTTGAATTTGAACACCAGATCTTGTAAGACCTTGATCAACAACTATGGTTTCTTCATTAGTAACCTCAACGGCGAACATCATTTCAACGTCTCTAGTTCTAGAGACTGCACCTGCACTTTCCGTAGGAAGTTGCATTGCACCTTCTGTATATCCTTTAGCCCACGCACCATACTCAACTTTAGCGCCTTTAATTTGTCTATCAACTTCTGTTGTGCTTGTATCGACAGAAGTCCATTCTGTTTCCCATGCATCCCAATCAATTGGAGCAAATCCTGTATTTGGATCAACAGCATAAGCGTCCATAAACTGTTGATAACTACCCTCTATGACAACATTATTAACTTGAAGTTGATGCTCATCAAACCAAACATCACTTGAAGGATTGAGTTGTGCAACACCGACCCAATTAATAACAGCAAATGGGTTTACATTTTCTGTTCTGGTTGCAAAATTTTGTTTGACAAAAACAGATTCGGTGTAATCCAAAGTAACTACATCGCCAGTTCTTCTCAGGTTATTAGACTGGAGATCAGATACCTGTGTAAGATCTGCATTTGGATTTGATGTTGTTCCAATACCAATAACTTGTTCGGATCCAAGAAGGAGATCTATAGCATGAGTATAGTGCATTGGTCTAAGTTGACCAGTAGCCGCATCAATTGATGATCTAAAGTTTGGATGTGAAATATTATGCGAAGCATGACTTCTAAAATTATCTACAAAGAAACCAGATTTAAACCTATCCAATCCAGTTACAGGATCTTTAACACTTAAGTTAGCAGTATCTGTTTCTAAAAGTGACAACTGCGTGTAGAACTCAACATTCTTAAGTCTAGACTCAAGTCTAGAAATGTCGAACATTGTATATCTTTTGTGTGTGCTAAGTACTACAGTACTTTCTTGTTTTGCATTATTCAGGTATGGTCTATTAAAGATTGTTGCAACCGTAAATGCACCTGCAGGACTTTCTGGAGCAACTGGATTGACAGCAGAAACTCCTTTCTTAAGTTCAAAGAATCCATCTTTGGACATAAAGATTTTATCAATCCTAGCCATGTAGTGAGAATAACCAATGGTCAAACTCTCATCACCAACAAGAATGTTTGGAACGAAACTTGATGATGAGCTAAAGTCTCTAAAATCATACTCAAAAGGAGAATCGGTATCCACCGAAAGGTTATAACCTTTAACTCTAGGTCTTATATCAATGTATTGTGAAACATTCTCTCCTTTAAAACTAGACATATCCTGTCGATATGCACTGGTTGGATATGAATTTACTGTGACAAGATCGCCACCATCTCCAGAAACAGTATAATTGTCAAAAATAATTGCAAGTTGTTTCTTTGGTTCTGGATTACTTTCCGATCTAATAATTCTGCAATAGTCATAAAACTCATTTCTCTGACCATTATCAAAAGTGAAATTAGTGACAATGTTCTTATCACCAACAACAACAGAAGAAACTTCTCCAGAAATACCAGAGGATTGGAATGTTACAGTCTCTCCAACTATAAATCTAAGTTCATTTTTATAAACAAAATCAACATTAGATACTGCAGAAGTTACAACTCTTGCAGCAGCTCCACTAGTACCACCAATAAGGAGTTCACCTTGAAGGGTATTGGTAAGATCAGATGATCTGTTTACAAGTGTAACATTTGGAAGAGTTGGGGCTCCAGTTGTGCTGGACTCAAACACTGCATGAACACGAAGTCCATCAGGAACATTAAGACAAATTTCTCTGTCTTGTACTCTAGTTCCATATACAGTGTTATATGTCAGTCCATCATTAAACGTATCTGCAGTAGAACCAGAATACTCATACTTGGATCTGTTTACTACTAACTTAGTGCATCTATTAAGAGTTTTGTTTTGTGCAGCTACGTTAATTTTCTTTAAAGTTGCAATCAAGATTGCATTGGTGTCAGTTGCCTTACTTAATCCAACCAAAGTAACGACTTTGAAGTCTGAACTAAATGTGACTTTTTGTGATGTTAATGGTTCTACCGTTCCATCGGAATATACAAGGTTATATCTTTCCTCATCAAATGGTTGGAAGAACTGATTTGTTGCAGATTCAGTTACTGATCCTCTTGATGAAGATATGTTGAGAACAAACTGTTTTCTAATTTGAATTTCGGATGAAGACAGGTCTACATTCGAAATATAAGGAACAGGAAGTCTAGTTGCAAGAGTAGACTTATCTGCATTTACAAGATTGGGTTTGAGAAGCAGAAAATCACTTGTTTGAATTTGATTTGTTGTAAGTCCACCATCACAAACACCAGAAACACTGGCACCTAAAGAAACCAGAGTAATTGTAGATCCATCTGCAGATATAGAATTAACTTTATTGAAAGTTGGAACGGAGAAACCATCTCTATTGTATGTGACAATATCTCCTGTCTTAACACCAACAGAGAATCTGTTTCCTGTACAAGTTACAATACCAGCAGTACCAATGGTGAAATTGGTTCCTGGAGGAGCCAGATAATATCCATTGGGAAGAGTCAAATCTGCATTAAAAGTATTGATGCCTACTGTTTGGTGAATTGACTTAATATCATCAAAAGAATATTCCCTTACAGAAGTTACAACCCTCGTATTTTCAATACCGTTAATGATAATTGGTTCATCAATAATAAACTGTCCGTTTGTGGAAGTTAAAGTTAGTGTTTGTGAATTAGAAACATTTGATTTTAAAAATCCTCTTGCACCACTTCTAGCACCTTCAATAAATGCAGGCGTTGTTTGTGTAATATTAGAACTTACTGTGATAGTGGTGAAGGTCTGCACATCATACAGATACACTTCATACTTGGAAGCATCATTTGAATATGCAGATGCTTCTAATTTGTAGTCATATACTTTGGCATTACCGATTTCAATACCAGCTGCACTGGAAGCTGTTGTACCAATTCTCTCACTTCTGAGACTTACAACTGCTGTTGTACCAAATCCAACTACAGGAGATCCATATACATTGTTCGTCTTAATATAATTAACACCATTAAAAACAAATGATTCAGACGATACTGTTTTTGTATCTCTTGGTTTTTCTACATCAATGTAAGTTGTATTTACTTTTTCAATATCAAAACCTTTTACATATGCTTTACCAGGAGATACCTTATAAAGCATCAAATCTTGACTAGGTGTACCACCTTGGGATGTCTTTTGATTTGGAAGATATATACCACCATTGCCAAGTCTATTGTTCAGTGATTCAACCACCTCAACTTGGAATGGTTTTACATAATAATCTCCACTCTCATCATATGTTCTTCTTGCTAATTCATCACGGATGAGGTTGTAATCGGTTTTTTCAACAAACTTTTGTAATTGTCCATTCTCAAGTCTCATCAATTCAACGAAATTTGCATCATTGAATTCATCCAATCCCTTTTTAATCAGGGTTGTTTTAATTTGGAATCTATCTGCACCAGGGGCGGAAGCATTAGAAAATCCAGCTGCATTGTCAAAAAGACTTGCATCATCATAGGCAGTTACAACATTCTCATCAATGAATAGACCAACTCTATAATTTGGAGTTGCATCATATTGATCGAGGATCACTGTCTGTGAGAGTACCTTTACAAAAAATCCACGAATAAAATAAACACCCTCCTGGATTGCGGCTGCACATCCAGTGGAAGTTGCACCACTTGCAATACAAGTCGCAAATGGATTGTTAGCTACAATACGAGAAACACCATATTCAATATCACTAAACGCAATTAGATTTTCACCATCTTCAAACGTTTCCGTTGCAAAGTCATTTCCTGACTTAGAATATTTAATATAAAGTGTATTATTTCCTTTATCAGAATCGGTATTAAGAATATAGTTGACTACTGTTGCTTCAACACCAGAGTTTGATCCTCTGATGACCTTTCCAACAAGTTGTGGAAGATATGTAGAGACTGGAATGCCCAAGAAACTTTCATTGATCTGTACTGCATAGTACAGTGGGTCATATGCAATTTGGCCGGGAATGACCATTGCACCTTCTTTAAAGAAGTGCTGACCAAACCTTTCAATTTGATTCTGGAGAATTGTCTGAATCTGAGTTAACTCTCTTGCCTGTACTGGAGTAGCAGGTTTGAACAGTACCCTATTGAAGTTCTTATCCTCATTGAAATCATCAAAATATGGAGAAACATTAAGGTTAGTCTCTTGGGGCATTTTCTTAGAACTCTAGTACGATTTTAATGTCTTCTTTCTGAGTGGCACTGCGTTGAATCGCTGCCCTGTTATCTATGTATAAGATCTCACCAGAATATTTTTTAACTTCTGGTTGAGCAATACCCTCAACAAAACTTTGACCCAATGGAACAAATGCACTACCAACGGTAGTTGCTGTGCCTGGACTTGCAGAACTACCGAAACTAGTCTCGATACCAAGAGCATCTCCTGCAGTTTGACCATTAATAATATATGTTCCACCTGCACCAATCTGTGATGCAAAATCTACAAGTCTAAATCCATAGGTTGTAGAACCAAGACCAACTGGATTATAAAGTTTAAGAACACCAGTTGATGAATCCCAATTTGCAACATACCCAACAGCAGTAGAGCCAACACCAATCTGTTGATATACAGGAGTATCGACAGTATATGTTGTGTTAGAAATGTCCCCTCCAGTAAATGATTTAAGTTTTAAGGCAACCAAAGCACTGGCTTTAGACTGTGTTAACAAACTTCCTGATTGAGTTTGTGGATTGTGAATTACACCAACTCTTGCAAAATCATTTCCAGTGATAAAATCTGGATTAGTTGGGTCGTTTTCATAACGAGAATAAAGAAGAACTCTAAATGCACCAAGTTCTTTATAAACATCAAATCCATGCCCACCTGGGGGTGGAATTACAACGTCAAACTGAGCGATAGATGTTGTTCCAACACCTATCGCAGACAAACCAGAGATTGGCCCACCAATTTCAGATCCAGGAGCGCCTGGATAAAACTGAATAGTACCTCTTGTATATCCAGTTCCTCCATTCGTAATGGAAATATTAGATACTTTACCTTGTGAATCAACACTTACACTTGCTTTACCACCAGTTCCATCACCAAGAATAGGAATATTATTAAAAGTGGTGGAAATGGGTTGATACCCACCACCAGGTTGAACAATTAGTGCTGTTTCAATTTTTCCATCAACTGCATTGTTTTTGACATCTGCAGTATCACCTGTTCCCCAGTTTTCTGGAACTGGAATATAATCAATGGAATCGAATTTGATGATATCTGTAGGGGAAATTGTGTACAGATATTTCCACAAGTATCCATCACCACTTGCGCCTGCGGCTTTTGGTTCCAAATCCGTAAACGTTGGTTCGTCAAGGGAACGAGACCCTAGTGGACTTTCTGGACTTTGACCGTTATTGATACAAATGTAAACTTTGTACTGGCTGTTTACAACATAGTACTTTGCATCATAAAGATTAGTAGATGAAGTCTGAGGACTTAAATTACTTCTACTATAGTTATTCTTGTACATCTCATACACAGTACCAGATGTCCAAAAGTACTTTCTAACCAGTCTCTTTACATCACCAGTTGTTAGTTTTTTCAATGCGATCATGGTATCATAATCGTCATTGTATTCTCTAAACCCGTCCTTTGGAGCTGGTGTATTTGTATTCCAATCGGTAGTGCCATAACCAGAACCAACATCATTGGAGTTTGGAAGTCCAATAAACGTATAATATGATTGTGAAGTGCTACCTACACCAGCGACAAAATTCGCAGCATTTAATATTCTAAATTGATCTGAAATAATCGCAGGCATTTTAACAGACTTTTTGTTTTATTTAGGTGGTCTGATCAAAGTCACTGTAATTCTCAGTAAGTCCTTCAATTCTTGTGATTAAAGGTGATGTAGTGAGTCCAGTGTATCCATTACTATTCACGATTTGGAAGGCCTTTGGATCGGTAACACTTCTCGTGAAATTGTAAAATCTTCCCCAACTATAATAACCAATTCTAGGACTGATACTGGTAGTTCCAAGTCCCGCGAGAGATCTTACATTACAGTGAACGGTAACAATACCAGAAACTCCATTATTATCAACTTGATCTGCACGATAGACATTATCGATGAATGTAGTTCCAATACCAATTGCCGAATTTTTTGTAGTGATTGAGGTTAATCCATTACCAACAATGGAATCGTGAATGACAAAATAGTAACCATTTTGAATACTAGATCTTTGAATGTTTCCAAAACCAGCTTGATTAAGGAATGAATCTGCATCCAATTCGAACATAACTTTTGGACTTGTTGTGTTAATACCAGTTGCACTAGTAGCAACGCCAACAACAATACCAAAATCACCTTCACAATCAACACTAGTAATGGTTTCTTGAGTTACTCCTTCAATAGAGAGAAGAACAATGACTGGTTTGGTGGAATCATATCCAAAACCACCATCATTTAGAGTAATTGCAGAAACAGTTCCACCAGCGGAAACTGTTGCGGTGGCAGCTGCTGAAACCGTTTCGAATTCACTGTAGTAAATATTGGAAGAAAGTCCAACAGTGACAAGTTTATTGTCAGCGTAGATGAGTCCATTAAAGTCAGTTCCAACACCAACAAATCTTTGATACCAATTATCAGTGTCAACAGAATTAAGAACAACTCCACTTTGGCCAACTGCAACCCAAACATTGTCTTGATAGTAAACAGAGTTAAGATTAAAAGTTCCACCAGAAGAAACAACACTCCAGTTGAGTCCATTGTCAACAGATCTAATGATTGATCCTGCAGCACCAACAGCAATCCACTTACTGTCACCATAGACAACATCATTCAATCTAGTTGTGATTGCGGTGGTTGTTACACCAACCCAAGTTTCGGCATTATTGGATCTAAGAATTTCTCCACTGTCACCAACGGCAATAAAGATATTATTATTGTATCCAACACCACGAAGGTTTTGAGATGAATATTTTGGAGTAATCGTAAAGGCTGTTCCAAGTCCACCAGGACCACTTTCGGTGAACAGGATTGTTCCACCCGCTCCAACAACAACACCTTTAGAAGATCCAGCAACAACAGCATTTAGATCTGATGTGATAGTTGTATCTGTATAGTCATAAAGGAATCCATTTAGTGTTCTGCTATAGATAATTGCCTCACCGAATGAGAAATTACCAGTAGCGACTGCGATAGTTCCACCAAGACCAACCGCAATGATATTTGTGGACATTCCAACAACATCAAAGAAAGTTCCAAATCCACTTGGACTTGCATCATACCAAGTTGTTCCATCAGTTGATGTATTAATACCAGAGCTGCTTCCAACTGCAATAAAGGTTCCAGAAGTATAAGCAATTCCTTGATATTCAACATCAGTATTGGATAGTGATTGTGTCCACGTTTTACCAATTTCTTTGATTTGATAATAAGTTGTTGCAAAGGAAACGGTTGGAACGTTCACATATCCAAAACCACCATCTGTAATAGTTACAGAGGAAACTTTTCCACCAGCAGATACAGTTGCAGATGCTTGAGCTCCATCAACATCTTCTACTGTTTGAATTTTGATACCAACTCCAGGAACAGTATTTCTGTCTGAACGGTTGTCATACGCACTAAAGATGGGGAATGCATTTTGTACAAAAATTTCATTTGATGTAATACCAACGTTTTGAATGATTGTAGTTGTTGGTTGAATTTTTGCAATCAAAGTGTCTCTTGATTTAGAAACATCTATACCATCTATGATTCTGTCAGCTGTTTGTTTTTCCCAAGAAACACTTCTAGTAAAGTCAGGGCTGGTGTTAATACCAGGACCACCATAAATGTTTGTTTCAACTTTATTTACACCTGTAATATCCAAAACCGATCGTTGAGGAGATTGTTGTACATAATTTTGTTCTCTTTGAAGAGCAAGTTTATCACCGATTTTTACTGTTTGAAGGACATTTGGATTGCCATCAACATCTACATTAGATCCTCTATAGAAAATCATTTGGAATTTACTACCTGCTCTTGGAGCTTCAGTAAACTCAATCTGTGTACCTCCAGCAAAGATATAATTTTCACCAGGTCTTTGCAAGACATCATTTAAGAAAATGAGAAGGTTGTTTGCGGGTTTTATGGAAGTATCATCCGCACTAATGTTAATGATATTTCCAAGCGTTGTTCTAATTGTAAACACCCTTCTAATGTTATCAAATTCACTAGAGAAATCATACAATGGTAATAATTGTCCAAAACTAAATCCAGCAAATTCATCAGTGTAGATTGAATCTACGGTGAAGTTAAAGGTGCTAAATGCGGCTCCAGCACTTGCATCTGTTGGAATACCCGCGACAGTAAGAACATCACCATTTGCATATCCAATACCTCTTTCAGTAATATTAAAGTCAATTACACTTCCACCAGTGCCTACCACAATTGTAGCCTTAAGACCACTGCCTTGACCGCCAGTGAAGGTTACGTTGCTGTATGCAGTAGGGATACCTACAATGATTATTGGTGGATTAGTTGATGCATATCCAGAACCACCACTGATAGTTGTGATGCCAGTAATCGTGCCAGCGGATCCAACAGTTGCAGAAAGAACCGCAGTAGATCCAATTCCAAGTGGATTTAGAACTTGAATATCAACAGAATCTGAAGATCTGTATCCAGAACCACCACCAGTTACGGTGATTGATTCAATTGCACCAGCACCATTTATAACTGCAGTTGCCGCGGCAGGAGTTAAGTTCTGATATCCAGATCCAAATCCAACAGTTACGTTATTTACAATACCACCTTTGGGCAAACTTTCTCTATCCGTTCCAGTGAAGAAAATTGAAGCTCCAATTCCAGGAGATTGAGCCTCATCCATATTGTAATCAATGATTGGTCTCTGGAAAATATTATTAATCAAAATTATACCATTGTTAATGACTTCTCCGCTTCCACCACTACCTGATTTTGTGGTAACAATACCAGTTGTGTTTTGACCATCCTCAAGAAGAGTAAATGTCTTACCAACTCCAGTAAACTTATCAGAAATATCATCAAAGACAAAGTTCGTAGTTGGATCTTGTCTATTGAAGATACGTCCAGCAAAGCTGGAAGATGTAGAAATACCTGGATTAAATGTACTAAAACCAGTTCTACCGTATGGAGGATCAGTGAAGAAGATAACGTCCTTGACAATGTGGAAATCACCACCCTTCATAGTTACTGCAGCACCTACAGTGTGTGCGGCCGCAACAGTTCCAAGAAGATTACGTTCCACTGCAAGAACATTTGTTGATCCAAATCCAACAACAGTAACTCTCAGAATTTCACTATCAATCTGAAGAAGATTATTAACAGAAATTGATGTGACACCGACAACTTTAATTGTTGTAGATCCAACACCAACGGCTTCGGTGAGTGCAACAGCTACGTTTTTCTTGTACAGTGGTGACTGAATGATGTCATCGATAGTAATAATAACTCTCTCGTCTGGGTTAAAGACATCAAATGAGTGTGAGGTTCCACTTCCCACAGCACGGAATATAAGTGGATCAGTTGTAACTGTGGTTGAAAGACCCGAAAGAGAGAACCTATTGTTGTCTATTTTACGAACAAACAGTTCATTTGGTAAGAAGTCTGTAGAAACACCACCAATTACATTATTAGTTGTTTCAATTCCAACTCTATTTGCACCATAAGTCCCAGCTTGATCTGGATCATATTTAATTTTTTCACCAGTTTGGAAATTATGATTATTAATTCTTATAATAGAAGAACCAACTGAAATAACACTGGAACTTGATCCATCAAATATTTTGGTGAAGGGAATTTGAGTGCCATTTTCAATTGAAATCCTAAATGATGTTAATCCAACAAGATTTGCGGATGTTGTAGTTCCAATACCAGTGAACTGACCAGCAATATCATCAATATCATCAACTTTGTTTGAAACGATGTTAATGTATGATGTAATTTTTCTATTTTCAAAAGTAATAAACTTGGACAGTCCATTTGCAAGAGTTTCTTCACTGGCAAGATCAAAATCATCTCTAGTGTAGAAAGATTTAACATTATCGATATTAATAAACAATGAAGTATCAGCTGCACCAGCTTGAACTTTTAGATTAGTGCTTCTAGCAAAACCAGCGGTAGAAACAGAAGTGACTACCAAATCAGAGAACTTCTTATAACCAGATGGGTGAATAATTGCATCTACTGCACTATTCCACTCAGTCTCTTGAACTTCACTCTTGATTGAGTATGAGAAGTTCTGATAATAATCATTATCCTCAATCTTTTGGAAATCATCATTCAGTTTACCAGTGTCTTTTTGCCAACCCTTTGGTCTTTCGGACTTGTAATTTGTATTAAAGAACTTAGATGATGAATTTATCGTAGAAACAGTTCCCTGAGCACCAGAATCAGATCCCTTAAGAACTTGTCCAACACCAACCTCAGGACTTTGTGATACCAGTCTAACCGTGTTAGTTACTGGGTCATATCCATCGTTGGCAACAAACGCAAAACCACTAGAAGAATAAGTTACTCTTTCTCCTGGTAAAAATTCGTCTGGTTTGTAATTAATACTAAAGGTTGGGAGATCATCCTGTTTAATAACTCTGCCAGAACTATTTGCAGAATCATATTGTCCACCAGTTGTTCCAATACCAGCAATGGAGTATGTAATCTGCGCAGAAGATGGAGTTCTGGATGCAACCGTAAAGAATGTATAGTTATAATCTGAGGAATTATATCCACCCGTAGATAACAGAGCAGTTGTCAGACCGACATTCTCAACAAAAATTCTATCACCAACAGCAAATGGAAAATCAGATCCGTCAGCCTTGTATCCGTTTAGTGGTTGTTTAATTGTAAGGAAGTTTGTGTTTCCATTGGAACTTGCAGAAACAATACCAACACCATTAGTATTGTTAACTGCAAAAACTCTACAAGAATTTTGACTATTATCAAATCCACGAATTGTACCAAACAGATTTGCAGAAGTAACAGATGTCCCCTCGATGTTTGCAAATATAGAAACATCTGGTCTTCCAACAACAATAAGATCTGGGGGTGTTAGGTAATTCTTGCCAGTGGTTACAACACCAATTGAATCAACTTTATAATTATTAGAAAGTGTTACAAAACTAGGAATATCAACGGTTGGTTTTACAGATCTATCGGATGGATAATCAAATCCAATTTTTGTGACCTCAGTAAATGATGGTCTTCCAATTTTGTCATCTTCTACACGCAACAGAGCGTTAATTCCTCTATTAGTTGATACTGTAGAAATTCCAGGTGTTCTTTCATAGTCAACACCACCAAAAGTAACTTCAACTTCATTGATTGCACCCAATGCGTTTGCCGAAGTCGTTACATATCTAAAAGTTGTTACTCCAGATGACGTATATGATGTGGATTCTGGTTCATTTCTAGATTGATACTTAAATGTGGTTGCAGATGTTGTTGTAATACCAAAAGTACCACCATAAAGACTTTCAACAATATCCAGTCTAGATCCTCTAACTACATCATCATCTGGATTAGCAGCTCTTTTATCAACAGAAATAGTATCAAGATTAAATGGAGTGAGTTTGTAATAAAGTGTAGAAGGAACACTATCAGTCAACTGCAAATTGACTAAAGCACCAGAAGATCCAGGAGCTCCACTTCTAACAAGTTCAGTACCGATACCAATACCTTCAAATCTGTTGATGTAGTCTTCGTCTCTAAAAAATTCAAGTTTTAGATCAGAAAGGCTGACATCAGAAACAGCAAATCCAATAGTTTGTCCGCGATATGCAGTCAAAGCTGGATTGATTTTTGCAAGTTTGTGTACTCCAGATCCATATGTAGTGATACCGACATAATTATCATTAAATTTAATTGCATCAATATAGGTATTTGATAATCTGAACCTATCATCATCAATCTTCTTGATATAGTATTCACCTCTATTAATCAAAGGTGAAGCTGGATTGGAAGAGATATAGAGAATTTTGTCACCATCTTCAAATCCATGGCCATTTGAAGTAAAGATAGAAGAAGTAGTTCCAACTCCAATTGAAGTTGCACCAATATATACTGGATCAACAATAGTTCTTCTGGAAGTTGTATCATATTCAATTGACTTTGAGAGAGTAGAATTGGGTCTAACAGAAATCGTTACACTATCATCAGTCTTCAAATTGTGATCAATATCAGTGGTTACAGTTACATTAAATCTCTTAACATAACCGATATATGCCTTGTTCTTAGTTGTAAATGAATGTTCAACTCCCATATTCGATAAAACTGGGATGAAATACAAGGAAGTTGCAGTTGTACCAATACCAGTCTGTGTTGTAGTGATACCAAGGAGGTCTTTTCCTTTGTTTACAGCATATACAGTTTGACCTTCAACAAGACTGAATGGATTACTCAAATTTAAATTATTTGAAACAGTGAGAGCAATTCCAGCAAATCCTTTACTATATGTCAATTCTTCACCATTTACAAATCCATGGTTAACCAGAGTGATTGTGTTGTCTGCTGTTGAACCAATAGGTGGCAGATCATGATTAGACAGAACAGTTCCATCATAAGCCTTAGTTCTGATTGCAGTGGTTGTTCCAACACCAGCAACAGTAAGGACAACCACAGTCGTTCCAATACCAATAGAATTTTGTGGATTAAAAACAATTGTTCTATTTGGATCAATACTCAAATCAGTATTAATACCAGTGATAAACGTAAACCTACTTTGATCAACTGTAACAAGTTGTCCGGCATCGTGAGATGTTACCAGTCCAGCCTGACGACGAACTCTATACTTGTTATTAGTCTTATCGATAGAAAGAACTGTTAGCTTTTCTGGTGTAGATCCAATGAGTAGGGTATCATTGACATTAATTAATGTACCACTTGCGGATGTTTCAAGTTGTAAGGTAGTCGTAATACCCGTTGATCCACTTGTACCAATACCAACATCAAGTCTGGATGTTACAGAAGAAACTGCAATAGTTCTAACACCTTCGATAAACTTGAGTTCGCCAGTTCCAATACCTGTTACGGTTACAATGTCACCATTACTGAGACCATGGGATGTGGTGGCAATACCAGTTACCACCTGATTGTCAATTACGAAAGAAATATTGGAAACAGTTGTCACACCAACTGCAATGGTTCCAATACCAACACCAGATAGTGTTTTAACTTTGGCAGCCGCTGAGTTTCCACCAGAGTTAGTATTGTTAAACAAAACTCTGTCACCTACCTTATATCCTTCACCACCCTGAACAACAGTTACTGTAGAAATGCCGACTTTTTTAACGGCTTTTACTGTGAGTTCCGTGTCAACTACATTATTAGTTACAAGATAATCATACTCAGAATTTGCAAATCCAAATTTGTATGGATATGTGTTTCTTACCAGATCACCACTGTTAATAATTGGATGCGTTTGAATTGAACTTGGTTGTTCGTTAAATGCATTCTTTTTGTATTTGAACCCATTAACAACATATGGGAACAAAGGTTCTCTTCTTTGAGAGAAAGGCAACTCTGACCCATTAGATGCGGTAATCGTACAGAAGTATGCATAAACACCATCTGGAAATTCTGGCGTCTTACAATATCTACCATTGTATTCATCAAGATCACCAGTGTTGGTAAATTCCCAATCATTTGTAAAGAAACCCTCTGGATATACTGAAGTTGGTGGTCTATTTGACTTAGACTGCAATGTATATCCAGGACTTAATCTGCGGACAGTGCCACCAGTTTGTGTTGCATATCCATAAGGTCCATAGATAGGACTTCCATCATAAGCCCATCCAACAATAGGTGAGTGAGAAACTGAGGACTTTTCGGAAAAATCACCCTCCACGTTATCATTAAGGATAAGTCTTAATTTACTAGAGAGATATGCATTGACAAATCTATTTCCATAATCACTGTTTTGGCTAGGCAGAATTACGCCATCATCATTTTCATTTATTGTTTTCTTATATCTTTGAACAAAGTCAACATTCCATTTGTAAACATTTGCTGTTAACTTGGATCCACTTCCAACTGGAGATATAGTAACAGTTGTATTTTTTTGCAGATAATCTTTGCCACCATCAACAATAGTGACACCAGTTATTACACCGTCTGTGAGGTTTGCAACAAGTTTTGCATATTTACCATCTCCATTCACTGTCAATGTTGGTGGCGTTACATATCCCCCACCACCATCAACAATTTTTGTTGTTATAATTTTTCCATCTAAAATAATTACACTAATCAATGCACCACTCCCATTTGAAATGGTCACATTTGGTCTTCTGTGTACATTAAATGTATCGGTTACACCGTATCCAGATCCAACACTTGTGAGTTGAACATCTGAAATAGAACCACTACAAAAAGGTCTAAGTGTTGGAGTAGAAATTGATGTATCAGCAACACCAGAATTTACATCAATACTTACGTGAATATCTGGATACTTAAATGTATGTGTCCCAGCTCCAACTGATTGGAGATCTACATATTGATTTTTAAGATAATTCAGTTGTGTTGCAGTTGTACCTACTCCAGCATTTGCAACTCTAAAAGTATCTTTATCAATATTGATAACATAATAAGTTAAACTTGTAGAAAGTCCACTAATTGCAGTACCCGTTGTTGAATATTCAATCAAATCGCCAGAGTTAAATCCATGGTTTCTAAAGAAAATATAGTCATCGGAGGTGTTAATACCACTTCTAATTTCTTCGCCAAATGTGGATGAAGGATATATTGAAGAATTAATTAATACTTTTCTATTCGAATATCCAGATCCAGGATTATCAATTACAACACTATCGAGTACATTTCTTTCGTTTACAGATACAAGACTGTTTGATCCAATTGATTTTGAAGTTAAGTCAATTGGATTAATTCCAGCAACTGCATCATCATATGTGTTCATCAATTGAACAATCGTATTACTTACCTTGTGTAGGTAGTAAACAGATCCATCTATAAGACCACCAACAGATGCATAGTTGTCAGCCTTATTATAAACTACAGTCTCACCGTTAAAGAATAAATGGTTTGAAGTAAATACAATCTGGTCATCAGTTGTATTGACATCAATATCAGCATTAAACAATTTTGTATTGTTTATTCTTCTCAGTCTAGCCTGTGCAGTTGCACCAGATCCATTACCACCAGTAATTCTAATAGATGGAACTTCTTTAATATCATATCCACCATATGTAATATCAATTCTTTCAAAGAATCCATTCTCTACAATTGCATAAGCAGTTGCACCAGATCCAACACTGTCATAGATGTTGATATTTGGTGGTGTGATTACATCATATCCAGAACCACCATTTTCAACATCGATGTCTGTGATAGTTCCATAGAAAATGGCATCTCCAGACTTATTCGAATAAATCTCGACACCATTTCTAAACAATCCAACGTTCTCATTTTTGAACTCTGGTTCAAATTCCTTTACTTCTGGAACTACTGGGAATTCTCTCAAATAGTTTTGGTATTGAATATTCTTACCGACTAAGTTTGCAGGTACGATCTCATGAGTTGTGCCTGCACCAGTCAGTGAAATAAATCTTTTCTGAGAAGCATCAAACCTACTCAGTGAAAGAGAAATTATATTTGTATCAATTTTGGTTACGGTATAAGTAGTATTGGTTGTGAGACCAACAATAACACTTGTCCCAATACTTACAGGAGAATATTTAATTATATCTCCACTCTGGAAGCCATGATTATTGATTGTAATAGTGGTTCCAGATACATCATCGGAAGTAAATGTTTTTCTTCTATTGGTTGCGTAAACAGAATAACTAGGTAAAGAACCTGTTGTTACATAATACTTGTCCTGGGAAGTATTGATATAGGTGTTTTGTACGTTGGATACAAAATTTCCAAGATTTTCTGTATTTGGAAAACCATTGGAAACAAAACTTAAATTCTTTCTAACACTATAAGTTTTAGAAGTATCTACTGTGCCAGAAGAAATAGAAATTTTAAATTTGGTATCACTGATGATTTGAGATACTGTTCCTTCAACATTAGAGGCAATTGCAGAACTTTCATCAATCAAAGTTACCGAATCTTCAAGATATAGAAGGTGTGGACTTGCCGTAGTTACGTTATTATTTGCATCAATTAACGATGTATTATTATCAATTTGTTTTGCAACTTTTGTTTTGGTTTTAATGTTGTGTATCCAAGTATTCAGTCTATAATTTGAAGCCTCAGACACACTACCAAGTTGTTTTACTCCAATTCTGTCACCAGAACGTAAAAATCCAGTTACTGAAAGATCTGCATCAGAAACTACCGATGTAAGTCTAAAGTAAACTGGTTTTGTAATATCTCCATTTTCATATGCAAAGATAGTCTTATTTCCTCTTACAAATTCACCATTTGTATATGCAGAGCTAATACCAGTTAGTCCAAAAAATTGAGTTGAAGATCTACTGTCATAAGTTGCAATTCCAACAGTTTGTCCGGCTCCAATATAGATCGAACCACTATTGGCAAATCCAACAGTAGAATCTACAGTTACAACTGTTGCACCAATTGCAACATTTTCAACAAGAACTGATGATTCGGTTACACTAAAACTACCTTTTTCGGATCCCTTACTTAAACTGAGCGTATAGTACTCTCTATTATTTCTTTCTGTTCTTTGAACATTAAAAATAGATGCAGATACACCACTATTGTCAGTTTGATACAGTGTTTGTCCAATCACATTAGATGGATTTCCACTGATTAACTCAGCAACTAAATCTTCAGTAACAACATAATCAGCATCCGATGGAGCTAACAAAAATTCAATAGGTTTGATAACTTCAGATCTCTTATTAAAGAGAACGTTGAAAAGAATTTTTACTGCTTCATCAGTTCCTTTCGAAGCATAAAAATCTTTAGCCTGACGTAAGAAATTGGCCTTGTCTACTGCATTATCAAGGGTACGATCTTCAAATCCAGGCAAAAATTGAGTTTTTGTCTTTTTCCAAAACTCTTGAAGGAAAAGATTACTTAAATTGTCAACTCTTGAAGAAACAATGTGACTAGAAGACTCAGATTCGGTAAATACTAAACTTTCTGGTTGTGTTGATTTATGGAGATTATCAACACCGATAAATCCACGGATACAACCAGTAAATGAATTTGTAGTTATTCCCGTATATGTAATAATCTCATTGTCAATCTTTAAAAGACCATACTTATCCGGCCATCCATTTGTGGACGTTACGTTAATCGTCGCATCGTAAGATGTGACTTCAGACGTGCAAGTAGTAAACCCAATTAAGTTATCATTTCCACTAAAAGTTTCAACTTTTTGATAATCATTAAAATTTGTAATGATATCGATTGGACCACCTTGGAATTCTTGCGAAAGGTAGTACTGTTTTAGAAAATCAATGAAAAGTGGACTTTCTTCTTGAACAAAAGAAGGTAATTGACTTCTAACGATCTGATTGATCTGGACTTTCTTGGAAGCGGTGTCGATCATTACTGTCTGATATAATTTCCGTTGGAGAAGCTAGAAGTGGAAATGAACCTAGTACCTGCAGTATCTGCACCAGTAGAAATAATATCTTCAACTGTGGTAATAGTACTATTTCCAACAGAAAGTTGAACGTAAAGGTCTTTCAAACCAATGACATCGTTGGATTCAGGAATTGCCTGAATTTCAATCACATTGTTCGCCTTAACTGTTGACAAAATCCTTATTGTATCTATAAGGATTTCACCAACGTCATATTTGACAGTTCCAGCGTTGTTAACAACGACTTCTGGTTCACCAACACTAGACAAACGGAAGATAAAAAGACGACCTCTTGTAGGACTTTCCCAAGCATCACCAAAATAAAGAGTTCCTCTAATTCCATCTACAACAAATCCACTAGATTTGATTGTGAAACCTTCTCTGCGAGCATGGAACTTGTTTCCATAACACAATTCATATTGTGCAAAATTTGCAGTATTCGCTTCAAGGTCTCTACGCATCAAAACCTTGGTAATGTTTGAAGTGATTGCAATATCAGTCTCATCAATAACTTTTTGAGCTTTACTATACTTAAATCTACCACCAAACTTATTAAGGTCTGAAGAATTTGAGTAAGTGGTCAAAGAATTGATTACTTTTGTTTGTAAATCAGAGACACTAGTGGTTGCATTTGAGTTATAGTAAACAGTGCTGTTTAATTCAACAAACAAGTACTTGAGATCAATGATTTCTGGTCTGATTCCAGCAACAGAGTAATTTTTTAATTTCTGTAAAAGATTTCTCTTGTCAAAATCTGAAATAAATTGACCATTTTTTGGCTTAATAGAGAGAAAAACTTTTCCAAACTGAGGTGGACTTGCATCTTCACCACCATATGCAGTTACAGTATCTGCATTTGAATAAATTGTTGGAATGATAGCCTCATAATCACTTGCAGTCACAGCTCTATACTGAGATGCATAAACTCTAGGTGCTAAATTCTTGATTGTACTAATACTTTCAATTTCAGATCCATTTCTGGATGGTTGATTTGTGGTAATATCAGAAATTCCAGTGGTGATCAGTCCACCATCATTATTGACCAACTTTCCAGCAAATGCAAAGTTGGCAACACCATTACCATTAGGACCATCACAGACAATGTATGATGCACTTACAACATTACCACTTGATAATTTCTTACCAAATACTCCATCACCAAAAATTAACTCATATTTTTCATCTTGAACCTCTTGGATTAGATATTTTTCAGAGGTGGTTGTAATCCCAACAATATTGTCGATTAAACCGTAAGTTTTTACAGTGGAAGAACTTGCAGTATCCTTAACCTTTACTCTAATTGTAGATGTATCAATAAATGGATTTGGAAGAATGAACCTTTGGTTTGATTGAGCAGTGTTTACAGTGAATTCTTTGGTTAGATATGTTCCTTGTTTAATATCTAATGTAAAAGATGCAATTCCATCAACAACTGCAGCAGTTACGTCTTCGGAAATTGTAAAGGTATAGTTCGTATTTGCAAAGTCTCCAACAGCCACAAGACCTGCTTTGAGGGTTACACTAGATTTAGTGGTTCCAGATCCCAAATTAACAAAAAAAGTTATATTCGCGGTTGAAGCTCTTCTTGATGCAGGTACATAACCAATATTTCTAGCTAATGCAACTACGTTTTCACGCAAAGTAGCACTATCAATGAAAGCTTCGTTCGCAACCATATTAGCATTATAGTTCGTAATGTACGAATTATAAGCCAAAGTATCAATAAGAATGGAAAGGTTAGATCCTTCAAAGTCAAAATCTGTAAAATTTGAGTTTGACCTCAAATATTCACGCAAAGAAACTTTGATTTGTTCAAAGTCTAAGTTTGTATATTGAGTGAACGCCATTATTCTCTAGTTGGTTGAAGAATAAATGTTACTTCTTGTGTCGGTAACGGTAATCCAATAATATTGTAGGTAATTTCTACCGTAATTTCATTAGTATCGGGTGGATGCGATGCCAAAACCGACCTTAAGTCCACTCTTGGCTCAAAGTTTTTGATAGAAGTTTCAATTTCTACCTCCAATCTTGTCAAAATGTCACGATCAGCAGGTTCGAAAAAACTACTTCGAACTTCAGAACCAATTAACGAGTTAAATGGTCTTTCATTATTAGTAGTTTCGACAAGATTACGGATAGATCTCTTAATTGCATCCTCGTTTGTGATCGCAACTACATCATTAGTTACAGGATGCCTTCTAAAAGACAACGAAATATCCTTAAATCGACGTGACGTGCGAACGACAGGCATCTAACGATACAATTTTTCTGCTATATTTATACTACTCATGCCAACGCTCTACAAAATCATCAAAACCGCCAGCACCTCCACACGGTCTTGACATCCTATCTTCGGGAATTTGATACTTTTGGTCATGTACTTTCTTCAAAAGTATGTCAGATGACCGATGAGTGATCAGTCTCATCCCTTCTTTAATAAAATCTTTACCTAAATCGACTGGATTGATAGCCATTTTTGTCTTTCTGAGGATCAGTCAGAACTTTTTTAGGGGTTGCTATCCCTTTCTTTAGTATCTATGTCAGTTATTTCATACATGTAATGGTCTGATGTCTCAATTTTTCTTTTATTTTCGACTGAATAGACCGTTAAATCAATTTCATAACCTGGATTTTCGGTAATTCTATTAAAAGTCCATGCGTTATCATACCAAATGATACGATTATTTGGATATGCATAATAATTTCCAGTCTCAACCTTGAATAAATGAGCGCATTTGTGTTCTGGTGTCTCTGAAAAATTAAGATCTGGAACACCCTTATTCTCCCAAGACCAATCAAGAGTGAACATGTATTCACCAATGACTTTTTTTCCGTCTGGTTTGATTAGTTGAGCTTGTAATCCTGCAAGTCTATTACGTCTTTGAACATCAATGTATGGTGAGAAACAATCCCAATACATAATATCCCCAAGAGGTTCAATCTCTGCATCGGGTTTCCAACAAAAAGCGTGAAGAGGACGACGAGTCCAATTCACGCCATTTTCCAAGAATGCCTCAAAAAGAGGAACTCTTTTCTCAATACTAGCAACGCAATGAACATCACACTTGGTTACTTCACCATGGCCTTTTTTGTGATTGTAAAGGAACTCATTACGAATGTAACAAGACCAATCAGGAAGACTATGGTTTAGATAAGCCATTACTTTTTCTTTTTAGGTTTATTCTTTTTGGGTAATGTCCGTTTATCAATTTTAGACTTTCCATTCTTATGGATCCAACGAGGAGCCATCAGAGTTCTTCTTCAACATCCGTTTGAATGACAAGATCACTAGTTGGACGAGCCACGCAAAGGAGTGCGTAACCGGCTTCCATTTGTTCATCATCAAGGAAGGTTTGATCCTCGTTGTCCACAGTTCCTTCAAGAATCTTACCGGCGCAAGTAGAACATGCACCAGCCCGACAAGAATACGGAAGATCGACGCCTTGTTCGTCGGCTGCATCAAGAATGTAAGTATCTTCATCACAAGTGATGGTTGTGGTGCCTTCAGGAGTACGAAGTTCGATGTTATAACTCATTTGCCTTGACCTCTGTAACGTTTACGTGCTTTGTTTCTTGAAGTTGCGGCATATTTAGTATTTTGACCGCAACCTTGGCGAGTATTTTTGGGTTTTGATTCAATAATCTTTTTTCCCGTAAGGGATGCTTTCAGTTTAGCCATACTCAGGAATTCTTTCTAAGGTAATGGTGGACGGATCAGGTGAACCCGTTTCATAATATTGTACTGATAGGTCCTGGATCATGTCAAGGGCTTCATCTTCATCACCCGAGAAGACTACGCGCCCTTCAACACAAATTCTATAAAACTCAGATGATTCTGGTTTTTTCATGGCCTACACGAATACGAGGGTCACACCAGATCTCAAAGCCTTCTTTCTTTGCATCGAGACAGAAACTGACATCCTCACCACACATGTCCTGTACATCACCAGATTCAAAGACTTGCATTTGAGGTGCAAACCAAGGATACTCAAGGTTCTCAAAGACACCTTTCTTAATTAGAACCCATCCAAAACCAGTGTAATCAACGGTGAAGGGCTTACGACGCTTACTCATCGTCTCCACAGTTTCATGGTTCATTACACCTTTATTGGCTTTGAATTCTTCCTCTTCCAACCAGTGAGCTACGGAAGTTGTGTGACCATCTTCAGTGGCATACCAACCACATGCAATTTCCTTCTCCATCGCCAACTGATAGAGACGCCAGAAACTTTCACTGTTGAAAACAATGTCATTATCAATCCACAACTGATAGTCGTACTCCAGTTTCCCATCCCAAGGGATTTGGTGTTTTCCACGCAGTACGTTAGCTCCAAGAACCTTACAACGTGCAAAGTTCACCATTGAAGAATAGTCTTGACTAATCTGAATGGATGCACCAGATTGAACTAAATCAAAACACAGTTGAACAAAGTTCTTCAGAAACGTATATGAACAACCGCGTCCTGGAAGACAGAATACAATTTTTTTACCTTTGATATCTTCTCTACATGCTTCAATATCAAAGTCATCTACAGGCGCAGTTGGAGTTGCTGCCTGCACTCTAAATCCTTTTGCCATGAAAATTTCTCAGTGGTTTAATGAAATCATACCCTGTATATAGGCTTCCTGTCAATAGGAGCCATCAGTGTTTTTTGACAGTTCTAACGGTTGTATCTCATCTTCTCCAATGTTTATCTTCTTGGAGATAATGAGGTCCTCCAGTTGGTCCACTGTCAGATTGTGCGCTTTGACCTTGTTATCTTTTTCGTAGACGTGAAAAATTAAGTCGCTCATAGTACCTTTGCGGCTTACGGAGTAATTATAAAGGTTGTGGCGTCTTTGTGGCCCACGGAAATTTTTTTGAGGGCCACGGAATGACTTTGCGTTTTATATTGAGCTCGCGTTGGTAAAGGTTTATAGATTAAAGGGACCCAGCGGTTTTATATACGGTA
>Ga0129336_10000144_pt1 | contig 36334 bp, 35 predicted proteins | sample CPB6_02_DNA_FD_96878 | JGI IMG/M metagenome (GOLD analysis project Ga0129336, IMG submission 96878) | Freshwater to marine salinity gradient microbial communities from Chesapeake Bay, USA - CPBay_Sum_0.6_0.2_DNA | ecosystem: Environmental > Aquatic > Marine > Coastal | place: USA: Chesapeake...
CGGGACGACGCGACCTGAGGCGACGCGAGCCGCTAGCCGTGTGCGCCGCCCGCCTCGCCTCAGGCTGAGCGGATCCGGGTCACCACATGCGCGCTCGGACCCTGCGGCCGCGACGACTGCTCGCCCAGCCCGCGGGCGATCGGCGCCGACGTGCGGCGGCGGACCTCCGCGAGGTCGGCTGCCTGCTGCCCACCGCAGTGGAGCGGCACCGCCAGCGGCGAGTCCGAGGCCACCACACGCACGGCCCCCGACCCGAGCCAGCGGATGATCTCGCCGGCCTCCTCGGCGAGCCCGGCGGGCGCAGGGGCTGGCCGCGGCTCGACGTGGTCGGCTCGCTCGATGAGGGCGGCGACGAGGGCCCGTGGGTCGGAACCGGGACGGGCGTGGCCGGCGGCGGCGAGGCGACCGTGGCGGATCACGTGGATGTCCCAGCCGAGGTCGTCGCTGGGCTCGGCCGCGACGAGCAGCCCCTGCCCGGAGAGCCCGGCCAGGTGGTGGGTGCGGACACTGGCCCGGCACACCGCGTCGAGCCGTTCGCGCCAGGTCGCGGCCTCCTCGAAGCGCTGCTGTCCGGCGAGCTCGGCCATGCGACCGCGGACAGCGGCGATGACCGGCCGGAGATCGCCGTCCATCGAGGACCGCAGGGCGGCGACGCGGTCCGCGTAGGCGGCACGGTCCCCCGACCCGGTGCACGGTGCCAGGCACCGGCCGAGCTCGGCGAGCGCGCAGCCGGGCGTCTCGGTTCGAGGCCGACGCGCGATGCGCAGGGTGCACGTGCGCACCGGGTGCGCGAGCAGCAGCGCCTCGATGGCCGCCTCGGCGCCACCGCGACCACTGAACGGGCCGAGGTACCGGGCTCCGGCGACGGAGTCGTCGACCACCTCGCGCACGACCGACAGCCGTGGCGCGGACTCCGCCGTGAGCTTGACCCAGACGGCAGCGTCGGGTCGGCGGGAGCGTCGGTTGTAGCGCGGCTGGCGCTCGGCGATCAGGCGCAGCTCGCGGATACGCGCCTCGAGGGTCGTCGCGCAGGGGATGGCGACGACGCGCTCGGCGATCGCCACCATCTCGGCCATCCGACGGCGCTGCTCGGTCGCGGTGAAGTAGGTGCGCACCCGCGTGCGGATGCGGCGGGACGTGCCGACGTACAGCGATGCGCCCTGGGCATCCTCGAACACGTAGACGCCGGGGGAGTCGGGCAGGGCATCGGCAAGGTGGCGCTTGGCGCGCTGCGCTGGGGTGACTCGCGAGGTGAACGCGGCGAGATCCTCGACCGTCTGCACGCCGAAGTCGCCGACGCGCTCGAGGAGTCCGTGCAGGACGTCGACCGTGGCCCGCGCATCGTCGAGCGCGCGGTGCGTCGGCGTCGTAGCGGAGCGGAAGTGCGCCGCCAGGGTGCCCAGCTTGCAGTTGCGCACCTCGTCGCGGTGCAGGGTGACGCGTGCGAGCCGAGCGGTGTCGATGACCGCCGGATCGGGCCAGCGCTGCTCGTGCACCCGGCAGGCGGCGCGCAGGAAGCCGACGTCGTACGGGGCGTTGTGCGCGACGACGACGCCTCCGCCGAGGAACTCCAGGAAGCTGGGCAGCACCGTGGACAGCCGTGGAGCAGCGGCCACTGTCGCGTCGGTGATCCCCGTCAGGGCGGCGACGAACGGGGGGATGGGCACGCCGGGGTTGACCAGGGTCGCGAACTGGCCGAGCACCTCTCCGCCGCGCACGGCCACGGCGCCGATCTCGGTGATCCCGGCCTGCTGCGGAGGGCCGCCCGTGGTCTCGAGGTCGACCACGACGAACGTCGCCTCCGACAGCGGGGTGCCGAGGTCGGCGAAGCTGGCCTGCATGCGCTGAACCTAGGTCGCCGGTGTGACACCCGGGCGCATCACTAGGCTCACGGCGTGGCCGATGCGAACGTGATCCCCGACGAGCGCTCCCGGTGGCGCTGCGCCCACTGCGGCAACCTGACGAGGTTCGACGTCGTGCGCACGTCCCGCGTGCGCGAGTACTGGCACCTGGACATGGCCGGGGTCCCGGTCGTGGAGGACACCGAGGTGCTGTCCGAGGACGTGGAGTCGGTGACCTGCCGCTGGTGCGGCGCCGCCGACCGCGTCGAGATCGTGACTCGGCCGGAGTTCGGTGGCCCCGCGCAGGAGGCACCCGGCGACGGCGGACCCTGACCGCCGCAGCCCGCCGCGCCACAGATCGCTGACCCCCACCGGTCGATGTCCGCCCCGAATCCCTCCCTCCAGCAGCAGGTCGAGGCCGTCCTCGCGCGCGTACCGCAGGTCGACTGGGGCGTCTGCATCCGGTACGACGGAGCCGACGTGGTCTCGTGGCATGCCGACCGCGTGCTCCCGAGTGCCAGCATGGGCAAGGTCCTGCTGCTCATCGCTGCGGCGCACCTGCTGGCCACCGGTGAGCGCGAGGCGGACGAGCCGCTCGTCCTGCATGACGAGGACCGCGTCGCCGACTCGGGCCTGTGGCAGTACCTGCCCGAGCGCACCCTGACATGGCAGGCCGCATGCGTCCTCGTGGGGGCGGTGAGCGACAACTGCGCGGCGAATGCACTGCTGCGCGAGATCGGCCTGCCGCAGGTGCAGCAGGGGTCCGCCGACCTGGGACTCCCGCTGACCGTGATGACGGACCGCCTGCGCGACGTGCGCATCGCCGATGACCCCGCTGCGCCCTCCGTGGCTCGGGCGCAGGACCTCGCCGTCCTGCTCGAGCGGCTGGGCGATGCGGGCCCCGACTGGCCCGAGGGTGCACTCGTCCGCTCGTGGCTCGCGCTGAACACCGACCTGTCGATGGTCGCCTCGGGGTGGGCGCTCGACCCGCTGGCCCATGCTGCCCTGGCGGGAGGGTGGCTGATCAACAAGACGGGCACGGATATTCGCGTCCGGGCCGACGCCGGGGCGCTGGCCAGCGGTGCCCAGCGCTGGGCCTACGCGGTGCTCGCCCATGGCGAGTCGGCCGACGCAGACGCACTGGTCGTCCGGGCCATGCGGGACATCGGGGTGCTGATCGCCAGCAGGGCGCCCCTCACCTGAGCCCGGCCGCCAGTTCCGATTGTCAGGGGTCGCACCTACCGTGCGATGCATGATCATCGACTGTGATTCGTGTGCGGTGGCCGGTGCGGCGTGCGGGGACTGCGTCGTGAGCGTCCTCCTCGGCGTCCCCGAGGTCCCACCCCGGCAGGCCGACGCGCCCTCGCGGCAGACCGTGCTCCCGGACGCCCACGCGGCCGCCGTGGCCGTCCTGGCCGAGTCCGGGCTGGTGCCCCCGCTGCGGCTGGTGCGGGCGAGCTGAGACGCGGCGGATCGGCGCGACACCGAGCGCGACGCCGAGACGCCCTCCGTTTTTCGGACGTTTCAGGCCCCTCGTCACCCATCTGTTACCGTCGCATCAGCCCGAGGAAGACTCCCGCCGTCGGCTGTGCGGGAGAGGCCGGAGGAGGGAGTCGGGAGTGCTCAGGAACTCTGTGCGCCCGCGGCACACGACCCTCGTCACGACCCTGATCGCGACCCTCGCCTCCGCACTGCTCGCCACCGGCGGCCTCCTCGCCCCCGCTGCACAGGCCGCCCCGCGTGACCTCGAGGAGGTCCGCAACCAGGTCCGCACCCTGCAGGCGCAGGCCGAGGCCGCTACCGAGCGCTACAACCGGGCGCGGAACGAACTCGGCGATGTCCAGGCCCAGCTCGACGTCCTCAAGCGCAAGGCCAAGCGCGAGCGCGCGGAGCTGCAGCAGGTCCTCGGCGCCATGGACGACCTCGCCCGCTCGACCTACACCAGCGGCGGCATCGACGCCTCGCTGCAGGTCCTGCTCGCGGACGACCCGACAGAGTTCCTCGCGCAGGCGGCCGCACTCAACCAGGTGGCCAGCGCCCAGTCGGCGTCCCTGCGCCGCACCCAGACCACGCGGCTGCGCCTGGCGCAGACCGAGGCTGCCGTGCGCGACAAGGAGTCGATCGCCAAGAAGTACCGCGACGAGATGGGCGAGGCCAAGCAGGAGGCGGACGATCGGCTGCAGGCGGCCGAGGACGTGCTCGCCGGGCTCGAGGAGGCCGAGCGGCGTCGCCTCGCAGCGCTTGCCGCCTCGGAGCGGCAGGCATCGCTCGCCGCGGCCGCAGCAGCGCGCCGCGCACTCAGCGGGTCATCGAGCGCCGGTGGCGGCGTGCCTGCCGTCAGCGGCCGTGCCGCCGCGGCGGTGCAGTACGCGCTCTCGCAGGTGGGTGACCGGTACGTCGCCGCCGCTGCCGGTCCGGATGCCTTCGACTGCTCCGGCCTGACGATGACGGCATGGCGGCAGGCGGGTGTGTCGCTGCCGCACTACTCCTACTCGCAGTGGAACTCCACCCGGCGCATCCCGTTGAGCGAGGCCAGGCCAGGCGACCTCGTGTTCTACTTCGGCGGCAGCGTGCACCACGTGGGGATGTACATCGGCAACGGCAAGATGGTGCACGCCGCGAATCCTGGTGACGGCGTGCGCATCGACGCCGTGCTTGGCCCCTGGTACAACCGGTACTTCAGCGGAGTCGGTCGCGTCGTCGGCTGACAATCGACGTTGTCGAACGACTAGGCGTACAGCCGCTCGACGTCGTCGGCGAACTCGCTCATCACCACGGACCGCTTGAGCTTCAGCGACGGCGTGAGCTGCCCGCCCTCCTCTGTCCAGTCCACCGGGACGATCGCGAACTTCTTGATCGCCTCGGCGTGCGAGACCGCCTTGTTCGCCTCGTCGACCGCTGACTGAACGACCGCGATGAGATCGGGATCGTTGACCATGTCGGCCACCGTGACGTTGCCCTTGTTGTTCTGGGCGACCCATGCGGGGAAGGACTCCGGATCGATCGTCACGAGTGCCGCGATGAACGGCTTGGCGTCGCCCACGACCATGCATTGGCTGACGAGCCAGTTCGCGCGGAGACGGTCCTCGAGCACGGCGGGCGCAACGTTCTTGCCGGCCGCCGTGACGAGCAGCTCCTTCTTGCGCCCTGTGATGCGCAGGAAGCCGTCGTCGTCGATCTCGCCGATGTCGCCGGAGTGGAACCAGCCGTCCGGCTCGATCGACTCGGCGGTCGCCGTCGGGTTGTTCCAGTAGCCGGAGAAGATCTGACGGCCCGCCAGCATGATCTCCCCGTCGTCCGCGATCCGCACGCTGGCGCCAGGCACCGGCTGGCCCACGGTCCCGACCCGCAGGGCGGTCGGCCGATTGACGGTGCTCGCCGCCGTGGTCTCGGTGAGGCCGTAGCCCTCGAGGATGGTCACGCCGATGCCGCGGAAGAAGTGACCGAGGCGTGCGCCCAGCGGAGCGCCGCCGGAGACGGCCCAGCGCATGTTGCCGCCCATCGCCTGCCGGAGCTTGCCGTAGACGAGCCTGTCGAAGAGCGCGTGCTTGACCTTGAGCATGAGCCCCGGCCCGCCCGTGTCGAGTGACTCGCTGTACTCGATGGCAACGGTCGCCGCCGTCTCGAAGATGTGACCCTTGCCGGCGGCGTTGGCCTTCTGCTGCGCAGAGTTGTAGACCTTCTCGAACACGCGCGGCACGGCCAGTAGGAAGGTCGGCTGGAAGGACGCGAGCCCGGGCAGCAGCTGCTTGATGTCCGCGGAGTGGCCCATGCGCACACCCGCTCGCACGCAGCCGAGCTGGATCACGCGCCCGAACACGTGCGCGATCGGCAGGAAGAGCAGCGTCGAGGAGCCCTTCTCCAGGAACACATCCGGCAGGCCCCAGACCACCTGGTCGATCTCGAACATGAAGTTGCCATGGGTGAGCATGCAACCCTTGGGTCGCCCTGTCGTGCCAGAGGTGTAGATGATGGTCGCAAGGGAGTCGGGCGAGAGCGTCGCGCGGCGCGCCTCGAGGTCGTCGTCGGAGACGGATGCGCCCTCGCGGACCAGCTCGTCGAGCGCGTCGTCCTCGAACACCCATGCGCGCGTGCAGGTGGGAATCTGATCGGCGACCTCGTCGTACGTGCGACGGTTCTTCGCGCTCTCGAGGAACACGGCGACGGCGCCGGAGTCGCTGAGCATCCACTGGATCTGCTCTGCGGAGGAGGTCTCGTACACCGGGACGCTGACGCAGCCCGCGTACCAGATCGCGAAGTCGACGAGGGTCCACTCGTAGCACGTGCGGCTCATCACGCCGATGCGCTCGCCCGCACCGACGCCGTTGGCGATGATGCCCTTTGCTATGGCGCGCACCTGATCGAGGAACTCCTGTGCGGATACGTCGACCCACGCGTCGCCGCGGGGCAGCGCGAACGCCGCGTTGGACGGATCCTTCGCGGCGTTCTCGATGATGTGGTCCACGACGCTTCCGGTCGTGGGGACGGCTACGGCCTCGGGCAGCGAGAAGTCGGTTCTCATGACCCCACGGTAGATCACGGTGACGGAATGGGCACCCGGATCGCATGGCATTCTGGGTGGGTGGTCACCGGGGCTCGGAAAGGCGGAAGCCGCTGATGGGCGCGCCCGTGCGGGTCCATGTGGCGAGCGATGTCCACGGCGCCGCCCGGGAGCTGGCCGGTGCCGCGACCGGGTCGGACGTGTTCGTCTGCCTCGGCGACCTGATCTGCTTCCTGGACTACCACGATCCGTCCCGGGGGATCTTCGCCGACCTGTTCGGCCCCGACCATGCCCTCAGGTACATCGAGCTGCGCACCGCCGGGCGCTACGAGGAGGCTCGCGCCCTGAGCGACCAGGCCTGGGTCGGCATCGGCGTGCCCGAGCGCTCGGGCCGCTGGTCGGTCATGGAGGCGATGGTCCGGGCGCAGTACGAGAAGCTCTTCGAGGCCATGCCCGCGCCTGCCCTCCTCACCTACGGCAACGTGGACCTGCCGGCGCTGTGGCCGGACTATGTGCGCGAGGACCATCGCGTGGTCGACGGCGACGTCGTCGAGATGGACGGCATGCGCTGGGGGTTCGTGGGTGGGGGCCTGGTGAGTCCCATGCGCACGCCCTACGAGATCGCCCCGGAGGACTACGCGGCGAAGGTCGCTTCACTCGGTCCGGTGGACGTGCTATTCACGCACATCCCCCCAGCCGTCCCCGAGCTCGTCTACGACATTGAGGCGCGCAGGTTCGAGGTCGGCAGCCAGGCCCTGCTGGAGTACGTGCAGCGCGTGCAGCCGCGGTACCACCTGTTCGGGCACATCCACCAGCCCCTGGCAGCACGCATGCGCATCGGCCGCACCGAGTGCATCAACGTCGGGCACTTCGCCGGGACCGGTCGGCCCTTCGCGCTGGACATCCGGTGACCTGCCTGAGAGAGCGCAGCAGCGGGTAGCCTGCGGTCATGGCCGACCAGACAGAGTCCAGCATCGTCATCGACGCGCCTCCCGCGCGGATCATGGCCGTGATCGCCGACCTGCCGGCCTACCCCGAGTGGAGCGACGGGATCGCGTCGGTCACGGTGCTGGCGATGTACGAGGACGACGGCCGGCCGGCGGACGCCCGCTTCGTGCTGGACTCCGGGGCGATCAAGGACACCTACGAGCTGGAGTACGACTGGGACGGTGACTCCCGCGTCTCCTGGACGCTGACCAAGGGAGACATGCTCACGGCGATGGACGGTGCGTACCAGCTCACCGACAATGGGGACGGCACAACCACGGTGAACTACCGCCTCTCGGTCGACGTCAAGATCCCGATGATCGGCATGATCAAGCGCAAGGCCGAGAAGGTCATCGTCGACACCGCGCTCAAGGGTCTGAAGAAGCGCGTCGACTCGCTCGGCAGCTGAGCGAAAGCCGTGAGCAGGGTCATCTGGCTCGCCGGATCGTCGGACGAGCTGGCACGCAGTCTCGCGGCCTCGACGCATAGGGCCCTCCTCGATGCCGGGGTCGAAGTCGCGCTCGTCGACGCATCGGCCGCCGCCGGCCGTTCGCGCGCGGACCGCGCGGGAACACTCGATGACCTGACTTCGGGAGAGGCACTGCTGCGCGGCATCGCCGCGGAGGTGGCTGCCGGGGAGCTCGGCGCGGACCTGCTCGTCCGCGAGGCGTGGGCCGGGCTGTCGTGCGCGGGTCTGCCCTCGGCCTGGCGGTCGGTGTCCCACGCCGTCGGGCGAAGCGAGGTCGTCGTTGTCGACGGTGGCAGCCTCGAGCGCACCCGAGACCTCGTCGTCCTCCCCGGAATCCTTGAGCGCGCGGTCAGTGCGTTCCTGACCCCACGCGCGGCCATGTGGCGATCACCCTCCGGGCGCGGGCACTTCGACGTGCTCGCAGCGCTGCGGGACGAGGTGGCGACCTGGACCGGGCTCATCCAGTCACCGTCGACCACGCTGCGCCTCGTGACTGCACCGGAGTCGGCCGATGCCCACCGTGTGGTGGATGCGGCCGCGCTCCTGGCCATGCACGGGCTTGCGGTCGACGGCCTGGCGGTCCACCGCTATCCCCGTCGTCGGGAGGCGTGGCCCCCGGACGTGCGCGTCGAGGCTGAGGCCGCGCTCGAGGTCCTGCAGGAGGGTGCGCAGGGCTGCGCGGTGTGGCGTTCGACCAGCCGAATGCGACCGGCGCCGAAAGGTCGGCAGGTGCTCGAGCAGCTGGCCGATCCCGGCCAGGTGCCCGCGGTCCGTCCCGGGTCCGTCGTCCTGGTCGCCGACGGTGAGGACTACCTCCTCGACATCCCGCTGCGTGAACCCGCACGCAGGCAGGCCCGGCTCGGCACCGTGTCGCACGCGGCGGTGGTCGCCCTCGACGACACCCACCGCTGGTGGGAGCTGCCACCGGTACTCCGGCGATGCCGTGCTGTGGACGCGACGCGCACGCCGACCGGATGGCAGGTCCGTTGGACACCGGATGTGACGGTCTGGCCGTCATCGCGCGGCACGGGGCAAGGGGATGTGACATGAGCGACGAGCGACCCCTGCCCTGGTGGTACTCCGGCAACGAGTCGACGAATACGAATGAGTCGACGAATGCGAGCGAGTCGACGAATGCGAGCGAGTCGACGGTCGACTGGCTCGGACTGCTCTCCGGCGCCGTGCGCATGGTCGACTGGGCCGCGGGGGCCGTACTCGAGCCGCACGCGGCCCACGACGACCCGACGGAGCATCCGGACTGCCTGGTCTGCCGCACCCTGGCGCTGGTCTCGGACCGTGCCGGCCTGGTCCCGCCGACGCAGGACGATGCCACGGCGGCGCCGGAGCCTGCGGAGCCGATCCGCTGGATCACCGTCCGCGACTGACGTCGTTAGGCTGCGCGCCATGTCCTTGACCATCGGTGTCGACATCGGCGGCACCAAGATCCTTGCGGGCACCGTGGCCGAGGACGGCGCCATCCGTGCCACCGCTCGTCGCCCGACACCCCGACAGGATCCGGGGGCGGTCCTCGAGACGGTCGCAGACGTCGTCAGCGAGCTTGTTGCGGCGTCGACGGAACCGGTTGAGGCGGTGGGCGCAGGTGTGGCGGGCGGCGTCGACGCGCAGCGCTCGCGCGTGTACTTCGCACCGAACCTGCGCTGGTCGCAGGTGCCGGTCCGTGCCCTGCTCGAGGCGTCGACCGGGCTACCCGTCGTCGTGGAGAACGACGGCAATGCCGCAGCGTGGGGCGAGTACCGCTTCGGGGCGGGGCGCGGCACGTCCGACATGGTGCTGGTGACCGTGGGCACGGGGATCGGCGGCGGCATCGTCATCGGCGGCGAGCTCTTCCGCGGGGCCCACGGGGCGGCGGCGGAGATCGGCCACGTCACCGTCGTTCGCGGTGGACGCTCCTGCGGCTGCGGACGCTCGGGCTGCTGGGAGCAGTACGCCAGCGGCAACGCGCTCGTGCGCGAGGCCCGCGAGCTCGCGGCGGAGCGCCGTGCGCAGGCGGACCTGCTGCTGTCGCTGGGCGACGGGACCCCCGAGGGGATCAGCGGCCCGGAGGTCACCGAGGCAGCCCGGGCCGGGGACCCGGTGGCGATCGAGGCGTTCGCGCGCGTCGGCACCTGGCTTGGTCACGGCCTGGCAGACCTCGCCGCCGTCCTGGACCCCGAGGTCTTCGTCATCGGGGGCGGGGTCTCGGAGTCCGGGGACCTGCTGCTCACGAGTGCACGGCAGGCGCTGGCCGACACGCTCATCGGCGGGAGCAACCGACCGGCCCCGGCCGTGCGGCTGGCCGAACTGGCGAACCGCGCGGGGCTCGTGGGTGCTGCCGATCTTGCACGTGACCGTGCGTGAGCATGACGACGGCTGACGCCCGTCCCTAGACCACCGCGCCGTTGTCGAGGTCGTCGTCGCGGTCGTGGCGCCCCGCCACGAGCACGACGAAGCCGCCGATCGTCGCGGCCACGCCGGCTCCGGCGAGCCATGTCTCCCAGCCGAGCAGGGAGCTCGCCACGGCCAGCACGGGGCCACCGGCGACCGCCGCCCACGCGAAGCGCGCCCGCGTGCTCGACGGCCGCGGCAGCGGCGGAGGTGGGGGAGGCCGGTAGCCCTCGGCATCGTCGTCATCCTCGAACTCGACCGGATCGGCGAGCGGATCGGGATGGTCCCCGGTCGCGGCGAGAGACGGCAGCGACTGCTCCCGCGGGAACTGCGGGCCGAGGTCGATCTGGCCGCTGAGGTCGGCCACGATCGCGTCCCACGCACGCTCCTCGTGCTCGGGCAGGCCGCCCTCGGAACCGTGCGGACGGGGTGTGCTCATGACGAGAGTCGACGCACGAAGTCGATGCTGTCGCGCACGATGATCTCGGCGTCGTAGTCAAGCGTCGCCACGTGATACGAGTCCGCGAGCACCACCTCGGTGACGTCGCGCGAGGACACGCTGCGCAGGATGTGGGCGGAGTTCGAGGGCTCCACGACGTGGTCCTGCGCACTGCGGAGGAGCAGCAGCGGAGACGTGACCGCCGGAAGGTTCGCCTTGATGTCGCGCCACATCTGCTGCAGGGAGTACGCGGCCTTCAACGGGATCCGGTCGTAGGCGCCCTCGTCCTGCCCCGGCTTGGCGATGTCGTTCGAGATGCCGGGGAAGCCGCCGACGATGTGCTGCAGGACGGGCAGCAGGAAGCGGTCGGGACGCTCGGTGTGGACGGCGGGGTTGACGAGCACGATGCCGCTCAGCTCCGACGGGTGCTGCTGGGCGAGCCGGAGGGTGAGTGACCCGCCCATGGACAGCCCCATCACGAAGACCGAGGAGCAGGACGACTGCAGTTCGCGCAGTGCGCGATCGGCCTCGTGGTACCAGTCGTGCCATGTCGTGAGGTTCATGTCCTGCCAGCGCGTGCCGTGCCCGGGCAGCAGTGGGACCGATACCGACCAGCCCTGCTCGGCCAGGGACCGCGCCCAGGGTGTCACGGATCGAGGTGACCCGGTGAATCCGTGGAGCACGAGCACGCCGACGTCGTTGCCCGGGGCTGTCCAGGGATCCGCACCGTGCATCAGCGTCATGGCGGGTGCCTCTCATGGTCGGGGGCCGGGCCGCCACTAGTCTGCCACCAGGGAAGGACGGGGCCGGTGCTCTACTGGATCATGAAGTACGTGCTCGTCGGCCCGTGGCTGCGAGTGCTGTTCCGGCCATGGGTCGAGGGCCTGGACAACGTGCCGGACCGGGGGTCGGCGATCGTCGCCTCCAACCACCTGTCGTTCTCGGACTCCTTCTTCCTGCCGCTCGTCGTGCCCCGGCACATCACCTTCCTGGCCAAGAGTGACTACTTCACCGGCTCGGGGATCAAGGGCTGGTTCTCGCGGATGTTCTTCTCCGGCGTCGGCCAGGTGCCCGTCGACCGATCGGGCGGCCGGGCCTCCGAGGCCTCACTGCGCACCGGGCTGCGCGTCCTCTCGGAGGGCAAGCTCCTGGGCATCTACCCGGAGGGCACGCGCTCCCCGAACGGCACGATGTACCGCGGCAAGACGGGCATGGCCCGGATGGCCATGGAGGCGGGCGTCCCCGTCATCCCGGTCGCCATGGTCAACACGTACGAGATCCAGCCCCCGGGCCGGCTGAGGCCAAGCCTGCGGCGCGTCGGGGTGCGGATCGGCCGGCCGCTGGACTTCTCGCGCTACGAGGGCCTGGAGAACGACCGCTTCGTCCTGCGGTCCATCACCGACGAGGTCATGTACGAGCTGATGTCGCTCTCGGGCCAGGAGTACGTCGACATGTACGCCACCCGGGCCAAGGAGCTGATCGCGCAGGGATCCCCGGCCGACTCGCGCGCGATGATCCCGGTCGACGATGCACCGGACGATCAGGGCGAAGCCGCAGAGGACGAGGCCGCGGTCGAGGAGGACGTGCCGACCGGCCAGGTCTCGTCGTAGGCGTCAGACGGCGTGCGCGTCGTCGTGCCTGCCGTCTTGGCGGTCGTCTTGACGGTCGTCGTGACGATGGGCCCGGTGGCGTCCGACGAGGCTGAGCGGGAACTGCACCGCGAGGGCGACGCCCACCGCGAGCAGGGTGGCGACGAGGCGCTCGCGGGCGGTCTGCGTGACGGAGGCGCCCAGTCCCTCGAGGAGGACCACCGCCGGCGTCAGGAGCGTCACGTACTGCCAGTACGGCCGTGACGTCGTGGTCCGCAGGGTCAGGGCCGCCACCGCCGCCGCCACGGCGATGATGTAGAGGAGCACGGTGGCGCCGGCGGCGATCGTGAACAGGAACACGGCGAGGACGACGCCGACGATGGTGCCCAGCCCGCGGCCGATCGTCAGGCGCCAGGAGTCGCGCAGGTTCGGCTGCAGGATGAGCAGGAAGGTCATCAGGAACCAGCCGCCCGTGTGGCCCCACCGGGTGTCCACGACGATCCAGCCGCCGATGCCGAGGACGACGGCGAGCACCGCCGCGTAGGCGCCTGCGCGGCTCCACGGGATGGTCTTGGGGGTTCGGGTCGAGGACCCCTTGTGCACGCGGCGCCCGAGATGGCCGGCCCCCAGGCCCCACAGCGCGGACACGCCGACCAGCCCCATCAGTTGGAGGGAGCTGGCGGGCTGGCCGTCGATGCTCACCGGCTGAGCGACGAGGAAGACGACGCTGATGGCGGCCATGACGACCGAGCTCGACACGCCGAGGCGGGCGGTGAGGCCGAAGGCCACGCCGACGACTCCGAGCAGCAGGGCGCCCAGCAGCGGGCTTCCCGAGGCCGGGGCCGCCACGCCCGAAGCCACGGTCATCGCGCCTGCGCTGATCGCAGCGACCCGCAGCGAGCAGGTCAGGGCGGGCATGATCGCCCCGAGGGCAGCAAGGGTGGTGACGCTCGCGAGTGTGCTGTTGCCCGCGGCGATGAGCACGCCGGGCACGAGCGAGAGCGCGATGACGATGGCGAAGCCCGCGGCCACGCGCTTGCGCGAGGTCATCGCTGCACCGCCCAGTGCAGGCTGCGGGCCACGGCGTCGCGCCAGCGTCCGTGCGCCGTGGCATCGAACGGCCCGGGATCGAAGGTCCCCGAGGATCGGCGCGTGGCCGCCAGCTGATCGGTCGACTCCCATACGCCTGCTCCGAGGCCTGCCAGGAACGCGGCCCCCAGGCCGGTCGTCTGCAGCTCGGCCGATCGATCGACGACCAGCCCGCAGGTGTCGGCCTGGAGCTGGCACAGCAGGTTGTTGGCCGCCGCACCGCCGTCGATGGCGAGGCGATCGAGCCTGATGCCGGCCTCGCTGGTCATCAGGTCGACGACATCCCGGACCTCGTAGGCGATCGCCTCGAGCGTGGCGCGCGCCAGATGCGCCCGGGTGGTGCCCCGCGTGATGCCCACGATGGTCCCGCGTGCGGTGGGGTCCCACTCGGGCGCGCCGAGTCCGGTGAGTGCCGGCACGAAGACGACCCCGCCCGCGTCGGGCACGCTGGCTGCCAGCGCCTCGATATCGGCCGCGGACTCGATGATCCCCAGTCCATCGCGCAGCCACTGGACGGCCGCGCCGGTGACGAACACGGCGCCCTCGAGCGCGAAGTCGCGGCGGCCATCGGGGTGTTGCAGCGCGACAGTGGTGAGCAGGCCGGACCGGGAGGAGAGCGGCTGGTCGCCGGTGTGCACCAGCAGGAAGGAGCCCGTCCCGTAGGTGCACTTCGCCGCGCCTCGATGGAAGCCGGCCTGGCCGGCGAGCGCCGCCTGCTGGTCGCCCGCGATGCCGGTGATCGGCAGGTCCAGCCCGAGGAAGGCACTCGGCTCCGTCCGCGCGAGGGGTCCGTAGGACGCGGTGATCTCCGGCAGGGCGTCCACCGGGACGCCGAACAGGTCGCACAGTTCCGGACTCCATGCCCCGGTGGCGAGGTCGTAGAGCAGCGTGCGTGAGGCGTTGGTCGCGTCGGTGATGTGCGCCAGGCCGCGGGTCATGCGCGCCACGAGGTAGGAGTCGACGGTGCCCACGGCCGTACGTCCGTCGCGCACCCCGGCCCACACATGGGGCTCGTGCGCGGCGATCCAGGAGAGCTTCGATGCCGAGAAGTAGGGGTCCAGGCGCAGGCCGGTGCGCTCGCGGACGTCGTCCTGGTGGCCTTCGGCGATCAGCGAGGTGCAGAGGTCGGCTGTCCTGCGGTCCTGCCAGACGATCGCCCGACGAGCGGCACCGAGGGTCTCGCGATCCCACAGGCACACGGTCTCGCGCTGGTTGGTGATCCCGACGGCCACCAGATCGCTGCGTGCCGTGTCGTCCGGGAGCCCGGACAGCGCGTCCCGCGTGGCGCCGACGGTGGCGGACCAGATGTCACCGAGGTCGTGCTCGACCCACCCGTCCTGCGGGAAGTGCTGGGCGAACTCCCGATAGCCCGTGGCGACCACATGGGCCCGCTCGTCGACCACCAGTGCCGTGACGCCCGTGGTCCCGGCATCGATGGCGAGGATGGACGGCACGGGGCCGACCTTAGGCGGGATCGGGCATCCGGGCGAGGATGCCCCCGCGCTGATGACAGCGCTTTCATGAGTGGCTAGGCTGGTGGAGCCGGGAGGCACCCGGTGCAGCGTGCCGCAGGTGCGGCGGGAGGAGTGCTGGACCCATGCGCGTGGGCGTTCTCACCGGTGGGGGCGACTGCCCCGGCCTCAATGCCGTGATCCGGGCGGTCGTCCGGCGGGGGGTGGCGGAGTACGGGTACGACTTCGTCGGCTTCCGGGACGGCTGGAAGGGTCCGCTCGAGGGCCTGACCATGGAGCTGGGCACCCCGCAGGTCCGCGGCATCCTCCCGCGGGGCGGGACCATCCTCGGCTCGTCCCGCACCAACCCTCTCAAGGTCGAGGGTGGTGTCGACCGCATCCGCGAGAACCTCGCAGCCCTCGGCATCGATGCCCTCGTCGCGATCGGCGGCGAGGACACCCTGGGGGTCGCCACGGCACTGACCGAGCACGGTTTCCCCGTCGTCGGGGTGCCCAAGACGATCGACAACGACCTCAATGCCACGGACTACACGTTCGGCTTCGACACCGCGGTGCAGATCGCGACCGAGGCGATCGACCGCCTGCACACGACGGCGGAGTCGCACCACCGGATCCTGATCTGCGAGGTCATGGGCCGCCATGCCGGGTGGATCGCGCTGCACTCGGGCATGGCGGGCGGCGCCAATGTGATCCTCATCCCCGAGGTCGAGTTCGACCTCGACGAGGTGGTCGGCTGGATCGAGTCGCGCTTCCGCGCCACGTACGCGCCGATCATCGTGGTGGCGGAGGGTGCCCTGCCGGTGGGCGGCACCCTGGTCACCAAGGACACCACGCTCGATGCGTTCGGGCACGTCAAGCTCTCGGGCATCGGCGACTGGCTCGCCGACCAGGTCGAGCAGCGCACGGGCCACGAGGCGCGCACCACGGTGCTGGGCCATATCCAGCGCGGTGGCACGCCGACCTCGTTCGACCGCGTGCTCGCGACCCGCTTCGGCCTCAATGCCATCGAGGCCGTCAAGGATGGAGCGTGGGGCACGATGGTCGCCCTGCAGGGCACCGACATCGTGCGCGTGCCGCTGCAGGCCGCGACGGGTGCGCTGAAGACGGTGCCGGTGGAGCGCTATGAGGAGGCGAAAGCGTTCTTCGGCTAGGCCGACGACGATCGGCCGAGCGCCGGTGTCGCCGAGCGGTGCCCTACCCTTGACCCATGCCGGACGTCCTCACATGGCCTGACCTGCCCGCGGCCCAGCAGCCGCCGTGGCCGGACGCCGCTGCGCTGGCGCGCGCGGTCGACGAGCTCGCGGGCCTGCCGCCGCTGGTGTTCGCGGGTGAGTGCGACCAGCTGACCCAGCGCCTCGCCGACGCGGCCCTGGGCAATGCCTTCGTGCTCATGGGCGGTGACTGCGCCGAGACGTTCGCGGCGAACAACGCCGACTCCATTCGCGCGCGGCTGAAGACCGTGCTGCAAATGTCGGTCATCCTGACCTACGCGGCGTCCCTGCCGGTGATCAAGGTCGGCCGCGTCGCGGGCCAGTACTTCAAGCCGCGATCGGCCCTGACCGAGAAGCGTGACGGGGTCGAGCTCACGTCCTACTTCGGAGACGCCGTCAACGCCCTTGCCTTCGACGCCGCGAGTCGCACGCCGGACCCGAGCCGCCTGCTGCGGACGTACCACTCCTCGGCTGCGGCACTGAACCTCGTGCGTGCCTTCACCCAGGGCGGCTACGCCGACCTGCGGCAGGTGCACGCCTGGAACCAGGACTTCGTCCGCGACTCCATGGCGGGCCAGCGCTACGAGGCCCTGGCGGCCGAGATCGACCGCGCGCTCGCGTTCATGCGCGCGATCAATGCCGACGCCGACGAGCTCCAGCGCGTGGAGTTCTACGCCGCGCACGAGGCGCTGTCGATCCACTACGAGCGTGCGCTGACCCGGATCGACTCCCGCACGGGACTGCCCTACGACGTGTCGGGCCACTTCCTGTGGATCGGCGAGCGCACCCGGCAGCTCGACGGTGCGCACATCCACTTCGCGTCGACGATCCGCAACCCCATCGGCGTGAAGATCGGCCCGAACGCATCGCCCGACGACGTTGCGCACATGTGCGAGGTCCTCAACCCCGAGCGCGTCCCCGGCCGTCTCACCCTCATCTCGCGCATGGGTGCGGGACGCGTCCGCGATGTGCTGCCGAGCATCGTGCAGAAGGTCGACGCCGGCGGGGTGCCTGTCGTGTGGGTGTGCGATCCCATGCACGGCAATACGCGCGAGGCAGCCTCAGGCCACAAGACGCGCTCCTTCGACGACGTGGTGGGTGAGGTCCAGGGATTCTTCGCTGTGCACCGTGACCTCGGCACGATCCCGGGCGGCCTGCACGTCGAGCTCACCGGTGACGACGTGACCGAGTGCGTGGGCGGCACCGCAGGCGTCCTTGAGGACAACCTCGGCCAGCGCTATGAGACGGCCTGCGATCCGCGCCTGAACCGCGAGCAGAGCCTGGAGCTGGCCTTCCTCGTCGCCGACATGCTGATGATGCGGTAGCCCCAACGCCATGTCTCACCCGGTGGGCACGCTCCTCGCGTCGACCTACCGCACGCCTGCCGGACGCCTGGTCGTTGTCGTCGACCCGCACGCGTCCGGTGACCTGGGACCTGCGGAGTACGGGGCGGTCGTCGCGTCGACGTTCCGCGATCTCGACGACGCCATCGAGCGCATGCCCAGCGGCTACCAGGTGCGTCCGCGCAGCGCTGTGCCGTTCGTGCGGGACGTGCTGGGCCGGTACGCGGACGGCGACCTCGACGCTCTGGACGAGGTGTCGGTCAGCCAGCCCGGGGGGCCGTTCCAGCAGCGCGCCTGGCGCGCGATGCGCACGATCCGTGCGGGGAGCGTCGACACGTATGCGGGGCTTGCGCGCCGGGCCGGCAGTCCAAGGGCCGTGCGCGCCGCGGGGACCGTGTGCTCGTCGAACCTCGTCGCCCCCTTCGTGCCCTGCCATCGCGTGATCGCGTCGAACGGCCTCGGCGGCTACGGCTACGGCGTCGACGTCAAGGTGGCCCTGCTCGAGCACGAGGGCGTGCTGCTGTAGCGACGCCGGTCAGACGATGTTGATCTCCGGTCGCGGCGCTCCAGCGGCGAAGCGCCCCGCGTGGAAGCCGCTGACGTCCACCTCCGGTGTGCGGCCGAGGTAGAGGTCGCGGATGACCTCGCCGACCGCGGGGCTCTGCAGGAAGCCGTGGCCGGAGAAGCCGCACGCGTAGAGCACCCGTGACACCTCCGTGGCCTCGCCCAGCAGGGCGTTGTGGTCGGGCGTGACCTCGTACATGCCGACCCACCGGTGCGCGATCCCGAGGTCGAGCAGCGCAGGCGCACGACGGCCGATGGCCGCGGTGAGCGCGGGCAGCCAGTCCTCGCTGTAGTCCCAGCGGAAGCCGGGAAACTCGTCCTGGTACGACATGCCGAGCAGGATCCCCGGGCCCTCGCGATGGAAGTACAGGGTCGTGGCCGCATCGATCGTCATCGGCGTGTCCGGTGGGAACAGGTCCAGCATCGCCTCGGGCAGCGGCTCGGAGATCAGGATCTGCCTGCGCAGGGGTCCGACGGGCAGGTCGATTCCGGCGTATGTGCCGACCTCGCGCGACCAGGCTCCCGTCGCGATGATGACGGTCGACGTCGTGACGTAGCCCCGGTCGGTCGTCACGCCGGTGATCTCTCCGGCCTCGGACACGATTCCCGTGACTGCCACGCCGGCAAGGACGGTCGCGCCGTGGCGGCGGGCACCGGACGCGTAGCCGAGCACCACGGACTCCGGCGTGCAGTAGCCGTCGCGGGCGTGGAAGCTCGCGGCGAGCACGCCGTCGAGGTCGACCGCGGGGGACAGCCGCGCGGCCTGTGCGGGGGTGAGCATCCGGCTGGCGACGCCCATCGAGTTCTGCAGCTCCACCGACGTCTCGTACGTCGCCACCTGGGCCTCGTCGGTGAGCAGGAACAGGTACCCGGGCTGCCGCAGGTCGATCTGCTGGCCCGGGCGCTCGCCGAACCGCTCGAACGCCTCGAGTCCGCGCATGCCCAGGGCGATGTTGACGGGGTCGGAGAACTGTGCGCGCACCCCGCCTGCGGCCCTGCAGGTGGACCCGCTGCCGAGGTCGGAGCGCTCGAGCAGCAGCACGTCACGCACCCCTGCCTCGGCGAGGTGGAAGGCGATGGACGTGCCCATGGCGCCGCCGCCGATGATCACCACCTCGGCCGAGGCGGGCAGGTCACCTGCCACGAGGCGGCTGCCGGCCACTGTCCTTGCGGGCACCCGTGCGGGAGTAGGCGCGGAACTCGCCGTTGCGGCGCGGGTACGACGCGTTGACCTCGTCGATACGTGCCGCAAGCACCCGCTTGAGCAGTCCGGTGGGGAACGGCCGGTCGCGGTCGAAGTGGATGGTGCCCTTGGTGGTGAGGTAGCCGTCGAGGACGTCGCCGAGGGCGGTGGGCAGAGCCCCGCTGTGCGGGAACAGGCTGTTGTGCCGCGCGAACCCCATGATGCTCAGCAGGTAGGGGCCGTCGTCCGCGGCGCGCAGCGTGGGCATTCCCCAGGCCACGCACTGCAGGGCGTCCGGCAGCGCCTTGATGGCAGCATCGGCCGTGCGCTGCAGGGCGTCGCGCTGGGCTACGGGGAAGTGGGAGAAGGCCTCGGTGAAGACGCTCATTCGAAGTTCACCCCCTGGGCCAGGGGCAGGTCGTGCGAGTAGTTGATGGTGTTGGTCGCGCGACGCATGTACCCACGCCAGGCGTCGGACCCGGACTCCCGGCCGCCACCTGTGGTCTTCTCCCCGCCGAAGGCGCCACCGATCTCCGCGCCCGAGGTGCCGATGTTGACGTTGACGATGCCGCAGTCCGAGCCCGCCGACGACATGAACACCTCCGCCTCGCGCTGATCGAGCGTGAAGATGCTCGACGAGAGTCCCTGCGGAACTCCGTTCTGCAGGGCGATGGCCTCGTCGAGGGTGTCGTAGGCCATCACGTAGAGGATCGGTGCGAAAGTCTCGCGTCGCACGACCTCCGCCTGCGCGGGCATCCGGATCAGTGCGGGGCGCACGTAGTACGCGTCGGAGCTGCCGGGGACGTCGACGCGGTCGCCGCCGACGACCACGGTGCCCCCTGCCGCGCACGCCTCCTCGAGGGCCGCCTGCATGCGATCGAAGGACTCCCGGTCGATGAGCGGTCCGACCAGCACGTCATCGGTCAGCGGATTGCCGATGCGCAGACGGCCGTAGGCCTCGGCCACCCGTTCGACGAGCGTGTCCACCACCGAGCTGTGCGCGATCACGCGTCGCAGGGTCGTGCATCGCTGCCCGGCAGTGCCGGCCGCCGCGAAGACGATGCCGCGCACGGCGAGGTCGAGGTCGGCGGATGGCGCGACGATCGCCGCGTTGTTGCCTCCGAGCTCGAGGATCGCATGCCCGAACCGCGCGGCGACCCGCGGCGCGACCGCGGCGCCCATGCGCTCCGAGCCCGTCGCGCTGATCACCGCAGCGAGCGGATGGTCCACGAGCGCGGGTCCGGCCTCGCGCTCGGCGATCGCCAGCGCGTGGATGTCCCCGGGCGCGCCGTGCGCGGCGATTGCCCGGTCCAGCAGCGCCGAGCAGGCCAGCGCCGTCAGCGGCGTGCGCTCCGAGGGCTTCCACACGACGGTGTCCCCGCAGACCAGCGCGATCGCGGTGTTCCATGCCCAGACCGCGACAGGGAAGTTGAACGCGGAGATCACGCCCACGACGCCGCGGGGATGCCACGTCTCCATGAGTCGGTGGCCGGGCCGCTCAGAGGGCATCGTCCGCCCCGGCAGCTGGCGCGACAGCCCGAGGGCGAAGTCGCAGATGTCGATCATCTCCTGCACCTCGCCCAGCGCCTCGCTGCGGATCTTGCCCACCTCGAGCTGCACAAGGTCGGCGAGCTGCTCCCGGTGCTCCTCGAGGATCCGGCCGAACGACTTGATCAGCGCGCCGCGCACAGGCGCCGGAACCGAGCGCCAGGTGAGGAACGCCGCGTGCGCCCGATCCACGGCGTCGGTCACCGCCTCGGCGTCCATGGCAGGGACCGACAGCAGGGTGCTCCCGTCGATCGGCGATTGCGCCACGACCGCAGGGCCCGACTCGGCCGCGGGGACCACGACACCGCAGCCGGCCAGCGCTCGCTGGGCGATGTCGGCGAGGGATCCGGGGGCGCCTGCGTGGGTCATGGCCCCAGTCTGCCGCCCAGGACCTCTAGACGGCAGGGTGCCTGCGGCACTGCCGCTAGATGATGCGGATGGTCACCGTGCTACCGCGGGGGATCGACTCCCCGGCACCGGGCGACTGGCTGATCACGCGGTTGAGCGGGCTGAAGTCCCCCTCGACCACCTTCGGGCGGAGCCCGAGCTTGCGCAATGCCGTGACCGCGCGGTCGCGGGGCATGTCTATGAGGTTAGGCACCTTGACCGGCGGCGGGCCCTTGGAGACCACGAGCGTGACGGTGCTGCCCGAGTCGACGACCGTGCCCGCGGCGGGACGGACCGAGATCACCAGGCCGTCCTTGACGGTGTCGGAGAAGCGCTGGCGCATCTCAACAACGAGTCCGGCCCCCTTGAGCGTGGCGGTAGCGGCGGCACTGCGTTTGCCCTCGAGGTCAGGGAGCGTGACCGGCCGAGGGCCCTTCGAGACGATCACGTCGACCTTGGTGCCGGGCCGGACCACGCTGCCGGGCTTGGGGTCCGTCGTCACGGCATCTCCTGCGGGGACGGTGTCGTCGTACTCCTCGCGCACCGACCCGACGGCAAGGTTCGCCCCGCCGATCGCCTCCTGCACCTGTGCGGAAGTGAGCCCGTCGACCGACGGCACCTCGTAGCGCTCCGGGCCCTTCGACACGGACGCAACGACCGTCCCGCCCTCGCGGACTCCATCGCCCGGGGCAGGATCCGTCCTCACTATCGCGTCGGCGGGCACTGTCTCGCTGAACTCCTCGCCGCCCACCTCGAGCGACAGTCCCGCCGCCGTGAGTGTGGCGGTGGCCTCGGCGACGGTCTGGCCGAGCACGTCCGGCGTGGGCACCGTCCGCCCCGGGCCAGCGGCGAGCCACCACGCGCTGACGGCGGCGCCGAGCACCGCGAGGATCAGCGCCACCGCGATGAGCGGGCCCCGGCTGCGCCTGCGGCGGGGCGACGCGGGAGCAGGCTGCATCGGGGGTGCCGTCGGCGATGGGGGTGACTGCTGCGCAGGTGGCGACCTATCGAGGGTCTCGCGCTCCACGACGAGGGTGTCGCGCACGTCGACAAACGGCCGGGGTGGAGGCAGTGCGCCACGGATCCGTCGAACATCGATGAGTGCGTCACCCGCACCCTGGTAGCGCGCCGCCGGATCGCGCCGTGTCGCGGTGACCACGATGGCGTCGACCTCGGGAGATATGCCGGCCCGGACCGACGACGGTGCAGGCACATCGGTGTGGACGTGCTGGTACGCGATGCTCAGCGGGCTCTCGCCGGAGAACGGCAGCTGCCCGGTGATCATCTCGAACAGGCAGATGCCGGCCGCGTAGATGTCCGAGCGTCCGTCGGCCTCGCCCCGCTCGACCTGCTCAGGCGAGAGGTACGCGACCGTCCCGATGATGACTCCGTGGGTCAGGCTCTGGTCGCTGGACTCCATGGCTCGGGCCAGGCCGAAGTCCGCGACCTTGACGCGACCGTCGTCGGAGATGAGGACGTTCTCGGGCTTGATATCGCGATGGACGAATCCGGCGGCATGGGCGGCGGCAAGCGCCTCGAGCACCGGGTCGATCAGGACGAGCGCCTGCTCCGGCGTCAGCGGGCCGAACTCGCGCAGGATGTCGCGCAGCGTGCGGCCCGGGACGTACTCCATGGCCAGGTAGACGTGCTCGCCGTCCGATCCCTGGTCGTACACCGCCACGACGTGCGGATGCGTCAGACGAGCGGCCGACTTGGCCTCGCGCTGGAACCGGGTGACGAATGCCTGGTCGTGCGCGAGGTGGGGATGCATGACCTTCAGGGCGACGACGCGGTCCAGTCGCAGGTCGACCGCCTCATAGACCGTCGCCATGCCGCCGCGGGCCAGGAATCGCTCGATCCTGTAGCGACCATCGATAGTGGCGCCGACCAGTCCTCCTGCAGGAGGGACCTGCTGGTCCGTGTCGCCCATTCTTTGGAGTCTAGGTAGCCGCCTCGGGGGCCTCGGGTAGCCACGCCATGACCTCGGCAGAGCGCCGGTGCACGGGCCCGTCGACCTCGACGACGGTGATTCCCGCGGCGCGCAGGGCGGGCACGACGATCGTGGTGAGGACCCCGTGGGTCGAGGAACGTCGCTCCACGCCGTCACGCTGTCCCGGGTCGGGCAGCCAGGGGATGTCGACGCCGCACCACGCCATGAGCTCGTACCCCCGTGCGTGGCGGATGCCAGCGGCCAGGAGCGAGTGGTCATCGAAGTAGTCGATGCTGTACGCCGCGGTCATGACTGGTGCCGGATCGCCCACCAGCCAGGGGAGTGTGCAGGACTCCGCGGCAGCGTCCTCGCGGGCCGCCTGCTGCGTGAGGATGCCGAGCTGCTCGTCCTGATGCGGTGCGCGCCCGTGGGCGGCGACGAAGTCACGCAGCTCCTCGGCGACGACGCACGCTGGCAGGTGCACGGCGAGAGCCTCGGCCAGGGCCGTCTTTCCCGAGCACTCGGCGCCGATCAGCCCGATCCGTCGCGGGCCCGCGTGGCCGACTGGCTGGGGGAGGGTCACGACACCATGATGGCGGGTGTGGGCTCGTACTCGTACGTCGCGATCCTCGGATTCGTCCTCCTCGGATGCCTGTGGCTCGAGGTCGCGCTGCGCACGCGGGTGTTCCGCAGGTGGAAGCGCCTGCTGCTCTCGATATCTCCGGCGATGGTCCTGTTCGTCGTGTGGGACGTGTACGCGATCGCCCAGGGTCACTGGTGGTTCGACCCGGACCTCATCCTGGGCATCCACCTGCCGGGCGACCTTCCGCTCGACGAGGTGCTGTTCTTCCTCGCGATTCCCCTTGCGTCGATCCTCACGATCGAGGCGGTTCGCAGCGTCAAGTCTCACTGGATCGTCGGCGACGAGCCCCCGGACGGGGCGCCGACGCCGTGACCTACACCCAGCTGGCTGTCGCGTCCGTCCTCGTCGTCGTCATCGCCGACCTGTGGCTCCTGCGCACCCGCATGGTCACGCGCAAGGTGTTCTGGACCTCCTACGCGATCCTCGCGTTCTTCCAGCTCGTGACGAACGGCATGTTCACCGGCTTCGGCGTCGTCAAGTACGACGGCGCGGCGATCATCGGCGAGACCTCCCCCGACGTGGGCCCGCCGCCCTTCCTCGGTGAGGGCCGGATCGCGTTCGCCCCCGTCGAGGACCTGCTCTTCGGCTTCGCGCTCATCCTGCTGACCATCGCGCTGTGGGTGCTGTGGGGCCGACGGGGCGTCCAGCGCACCCCGATGTCGGGACCGCCCATCTGGCGCCGCGGCGCCTAGCTCCGCACGCTTCGCGCACGTCCCTCAGACCTCGCGTGCGCTCCGCACGCTTCGCGCACGTCCCTCAGTTCTCGCGTGCGCTCCGCACGCTTCGCGCACGTCCCTCAGTTCTCGCGTGCGCTCCGCACGCTTCGCGCACGTCCCTCAGTTCTCGCGTGCGATCCGCACGCTTCGCGCACGTCCCTCAGTTCTCGCGTGCGATCCGCACGGTTCGCGCACGTCCCTCAGTCCTCGCGTGCGATCCGCACGCTTCGCGCACGCACCGCCCGCACCCACGCCGGACCCGCCACTCCCAGCCTGCGCCGCATCGGCACCCTCGCGCGCTTTGCGAAGACGTCGAAGTCCTGGCGCTCCACCTCGTCGACGATGCCGCAGTACAGGACGCGTGCGGCGTCGATGCAGTCGCGCGAGTCGGGTGCCAGCATGGCGATGCCCGGCCGCGACCTCTCCTCCAGCATCCGTACCCGAGCAACCTGGTCGGCGAGTGCAGCCTTGATGGCGGGGGTTGCCACGCGACGCTCGAGGTCTGCGCGTGTCACGCCGAACTCGGCGAGCTCGGTCAGTGGCAGGTACACGCGCCCGCGGTCGAGGTCCTCGCCCACGTCGCGGATGAAGTTCGCCAGCTGGAAGGCGATGCCGAGGTCCATCGCGCGGTCGTAGGCCTCGGGGGACGAGGGCTCCAGGATCGGCACCATCTGCAGGCCGATGACGGCGGCCGATCCATACACGTACTCGTGCAGGTCGTCGTATGTCGAGTACTCGGTGACGGTGAGGTCCATCGTCATCGAGTGCAGGAAGGCCGTGAAGTGCTCCCGCGGGATGCTCCAGCGCTGGACGGTGTCGACGACGGCGCGACAGACCGGGTCGTCTGACCATCCGCGATCGATGTCGTCGAGGAACCGCTGGCCCCAGGCGCCGAGCCACTGGGCCTTCTGGGCTTCCGTCAGGGTCGACGAGAGGTCGTCGACGATCTCGTCGGCGTAGCGCGCGAAGCCGTACAGGGCGTGGACGTACGGGCGCTTGCCCGGGGGCAGCAGAAGCGTCGCAAGGTAGTACGTCTTGCCATGCTCGGCATTCAGCCGCCGGCACCTCTCGTAGGACTCGCGCAGGTGCGGATCGGCGATGCCTGCCGCGTCCAGCTCCCGGGTGTGCAGGCGGCCGATCCGCACGGGCGCGACCGTGTCGACGCTCACCAGCGTGCGGCCCGGGAGCGGTACGTCGTGTCCTTTCCGGTGATGCGCTCGGCGGCAAGTCGACCGGAGATGAGGACCATGGGCACGCCGACGCCCGGCTGGGTGCCGGAGCCGGTGAAGACGACGTTCTGGCCCCACATGTTCCGGGGCCGGAAGGGGCCCGTCTGCAGGAATGAGTGTGCGGAGGCGAAGGGGGCCCCACGCTCCATGCCCCGAGCCTCCCAGTCGAGGGGAGTCGTGACGTCCTCGACCTCGATCGCATCGCCGAACCCGACGTACCCGCGCTCCTCGAGCGTGCGCACGACCTCGTCGCGGTATCGGGGGCCGACAGTGCGCCAGTCGATGTCGGCGTCGAGGTTGGGCGTCGGGAACAGCACGTAGTAGACCTGCTTGCCCGGCGGCGCGAGGTCCGGATCGGAGTGCGAGGGGTTTGTGACGAGCAGGCTCGGGTCGCTCATCAGCCGCCGCTGGTCGATCAGCTCGTCGAAGACCCCGGACCACGAGCGCCCGAAGTGGATGTTGTGGTGCGCGATCTTGGTGTAGGTCGCGGAGGATCCTGCGAGCAGCAGGAAGCACGAGGGGGAGTACTCCAGGCGACGCACATGCCAGGGCTCCTGACCGAGCAGGTCGCGGTGGGCGACCGGCAGGTCGGGATTCAGCACGACCACGTCGGCCTGGATCCGCTCCCCTTCGGTGGTGATCACCGCGGTCGCCCGGTCGCCCGATGTCTCGACGCGGGAGACCTCGGTGCCGTAGCGGAAGGTGACGCCGTGCTTCTCGGCCGCGGCCGCCATCGCCGCGGGCACGGCGTGCATGCCTCCCTTGGGGAAGAACACCCCGGCGACGGAGTCCATGTAGGCGATCACGGCGTAGATCGCGAGCGCGTCCTGCGGCGAGACCCCGGCGTACATCGCCTGGAAGGAGTAGATGCGCTCCGTGCGTGGATCGCGCAGGTACTGGCGCACCTTCGGGGTGAGGCGACGGAAGCCGCCGATGGCGACCAGGCGTGCGAGGTCGGGGGTGACCAGGTCGAACGGGGAGTCGATGTTGCGGTCGATGAAGTCGTTCATCTCGTAGCGGTACAGCTTCGACACGAAATCGACATAGCGGCGGTACCCGGCAGCCTCGTCCGGCCCGATGACCCGCTCGATCTCGTCCGCCATCTCCTCGACGTCGGCGTGCACGTCCAGGACGGACCCGTCCGGGAAGAACGACCGATACAGCGGATCGATCGGCTGCAGGTCCAGCCAGTCATCCATGTTCTCACCGAGGCAGTCGAAGGCGTCGGCGATGAGGTCCGGCATGGTGAGCACGGTCGGGCCGGTGTCGAACCGGTAGGTGCCGTCGGGAACGGTCACATCGAGGCGTCCGGCGCGCCCGCCGGGGATGGTCTCGCGCTCGACCACGGTGACATTGCGACCGGCGCCGGCCAGGCGCATCGCCGCCGAGAGCCCGGCCAGGCCCGCCCCCACCACGACCACGTCGCTGGTCGGTCCGCTCACGGTGCGCATCAGAAGGCTCTCCTTGTCGCGGCGAAGGCGAGCCCACGCAGCACGTCATGGGCGGTCGGGTCGAGGTCGGCCGCGTCGAGCGCGGCGAGCGACGACTCCAGAAGTCGCTGGATCATGCCCTCCGTGTGGGCAAGTGCACCGGTGTCGCTGATGATGGCCCGCAGCTCGGCGACACCGTCGGCATCGAGCCCGGGATCACCGAGGTGTCGGCGCATGACCGACGCCTGCTCCGGCGAGCTGCGCTCCACGGCCGTGGCGATCAGCACCGTGCGCTTCCCCTCCCGCAGGTCGTCGCCGGCGGGCTTGCCCGTCTCTGCCGGGTCACCGAACACCCCCAGGATGTCGTCGCGCAGCTGGAACGCCTCGCCGAGCGGCAGTCCATAACCGCTGTAGGCGGCCCGAACGCCCTCGGTTGCCCCCGCGAGCGCTGCGCCGAGGTGCAGGGGTCGCTCGATGGTGTACTTCGCGGACTTGTACCGCACAACCGTCAGGGCCCGCTCGACGGAGCCCCCGCCCCGGGCCTGCTCGAGCAGGTCGAGGTACTGCCCGGCCATGAGCTCGGTGCGCATCTCGTCGTACACGTGCTTGGCGTCGTCGAGCCGATCCCGCGGGAAGGCCGTGCCGAAGACCACCTCGTCAGCCCACGACAGGCACAGGTCGCCGAGCAGGATCGCGGCACCGACGCCGAAGGACTCCGGGGAGCCCAGCCACTGCTGGTCGCGGTGCACGCCGGCGAATCTGCGGTGCGCGGCGGGCAGGCCGCGTCGCGTGTCCGAGCCATCCATCACGTCGTCGTGGATGAGTGCGCACGCCTGAAGGAACTCCAGCCCCGCCGCGGCCGTGAGCGCCTGGTCGTCGAGTGCGGGATCACCGTGGGCGCCGCGCCATCCCCAGTAGGCGAACGCGGGGCGCAGACGCTTGCCGCCGGCGAGCAGGGCGGCTAGGGCGGCGACGAGCGGCGCGAGGTCCGGGCTCACCCCGGTGAGCAGCGTGGACTGGCGGGCGATGGTTGTGTCGACGACCTGCTGCACCCTGGCACGAAGGTCCGCCGTGTCGAGGACGGCGGAAGCAGAGGTCACCCAGCGAGGATACGGGCAGCGGGCGGTGGGCGCCTCGCTGGCCGACGCGCGACGTCGGCCTGCAGCGGGTTCGGGGCTGCCGTTGCATAGGATCGGGTCATGGACGCGGCGCTGGATCTCGGTGAGGTGCTCGCGTCGGGACGCCGGTCGTTCTCCTTCGAGCTCTTCCCGCCCAAGACCCCCGCCGGTGAGGAAGCGCTCTGGCAGACGGTGCGCGAGATCGAGGTCCTCAATCCCACCTTCGTCTCGGTGACGTACGGCGCGGGCGGCTCGACGCAGGACCGCACCGTCCGGCTCACCGGCGAGATTGCTCGTGACACGTCGCTCACCCCTGTGGCGCACCTGACCTGCGTCGGTGCTGCGCGCGAGGAGCTGCAGGACGTCGTCCGACAGTACGCCAGTGAGGGGGTCGGCACGATCCTGGCGCTGCGCGGTGATCCTCCCGCCGGCCCCGGCACGCCGTGGCATGCGCACCCGGGCGGCCTGGACCATGCCCTCGACCTCGTCCAGCTGATCCGCGGGGAGGGCTCGTTCAGCATCGGGGTGGCGGCCTTCCCGAACGGCCACCCGGAGTCGACGAGCCCGGAGCAGGACGCTCGCGTGCTTGCGCTGAAGCAGCAGGCCGGGGCGGGCTTCGCGGTGACCCAGTTGTTCTTCCGCGTCGAGGACTACGTCCGCATGGTCGATCGGGCGACGGCCGCCGGGTGCACCATGCCGATTGTTCCGGGCATCATGCCCGTCACCAACGTCTCGCAGATCCAGCGGTTCGCCGCCCTGTCGGGCGCCGTGTTCCCCGACGAGCTGGCCGAGCGGTTCACCGCCCTCGCGGACGATGACCAGGCCGTGCTGGCCCTGGGCGTCGAGGTCGCGGCGCAGCTGTGCGACGAGCTGCTGGCGGCCGGCGCTCCCGGTCTGCACTTCTACACGCTGAACCGCTCGCACTCCACCATCGAGGTGTACCAGGCGCTCGGCTTGGATGCGCTGATCGGATAGCACCGCGGGAGAAGCAGTGACGCTCGATGGGCTGGCCACGGCGTCACTCGTCGGTGCCTTGATCGTCCTGGTCTCCGTGATCGGAGTCCGGCTCGCGGGACGCCTCGGCGTGCCGGGCCTGCTGCTCTACCTGCTCTTGGGCCTGATCCTGGGCTCGACCTTCCCGGGCCTGCACATGTCGAACGCCGAGCTCGCGACGGTCCTCGGCTACGCGGCCCTCATCCTCATCCTCGCCCAGGGTGGGCTGACGACCCGGATGGACGACCTGCGTCCGGTGATGTGGCCGGCCATCACCCTCGCCTCTGTGGGGGTGCTGGTCAGCATCGCGGTCGTCGCGATCCCGCTGGTGCTGTGGCTCGACGTGCCGGTGCAGAGCGCGATCATCCTCGGTGCGGTGCTCGCCGCCACCGATGCTGCCGCGGTGTTCTCCGTCATGCGGCGACTGCGGCTGTCGACCCGGGTACGCACGCTGCTGGAGGCCGAGGCCGGCTTCAATGACGCTCCTGTCGTCGTCATCGTCGTGGTGGTGGCGACCGGTGCCTTCACCGAGGCTTCGTGGTGGCAGGTCCCACTGCTCGTCGTCGTCGAGCTCATCGGCGGTGCAGTGGTCGGAGTCGTGGTCGGCTTCTCCGGGCGCTGGCTGCTGCCACGGCTGGCGCTCCCCGCAGTTGGCCTCTACCCGATCGCGGCTCTCGCGCTTCTGGTCGGTGCCTACGGCCTCGCCGACCTGCTGCACACGTCCGGCTTCCTCGCTGTCTACATCGCGGCGATCCTGATCGGGTCGGCCCCCCGGCTGCCGCACCGGCGCTCGATCATCGGCTTTGCGGACGGCCTCGCGTGGATCGCCGAGATAGGGCTGTTCTTCATGCTCGGCGCCCTGGCCGACGTGGGCTCGCTCCTCACCGCCCTCCCGCTGGCCCTGCTGGTCTCCGCGCTGATCCTGCTCATCGCCCGCCCCCTCGCCGCGGTGGTGTCACTGGTGCCCTACCGTGCGCGAGGCTCGACCGTCGCCTTCACGTCGATCGCCGGGCTGCGCGGGGCTGTGCCCATCGTGTTCGCCGCCATCCCACTCGGCCTCGGCGTGCCCGGCGCGAGGCTGGTGTTCGACGTGACCCTCATCGCCACTCTCGTCCTCATGGTCGTCCAGGTCCCGCTCATCCGGGTGGCCGGCCGACGACTCGGGGTGGTGCGACCACTGCAGGTGGCCGAGTTGCAGGTGGAGAGCGCGCCCTTGGACGGCATGAACGGCCAAGTCCTCGGAGTCGAGGTCCCGGGTGAGTCCGGCCTTGTCGGCACCTTCGTCAGCGAGGTCGGCCTGCCCACAGGCGCGGTTGTCTCGCTCGTGGTCCGTGGCGAGCACGCCGAGGTGCCGGATGCGAATACCCGGATCCGGGCCGGTGACCGCCTGCTGATCGTCACCACCGAGGAGGCGCGGTCCGCGGCAGAGGCCCGGCTGCGAGTACTGGCTCGGCACGGGCGGCTCGCGGGCTGGCTGGAGGGCCCACGCCCACGGGGCTAGCGGCGCGCGCCTGCGTTGCGGTCCCGGCTCCGCGGGATGAGATCGGCGACGATCTCCGCTCCCATGCCTACGAGGGGAAGCCCCCCGCCTGGGTGCGCGGACCCGCCGACGAGGAACAGCCCCGGGATGGGCGAGCGGTTCGCGGGGCGCTGGAAGGCGGCGCGTGCGCCGTTGCTGGACGACCCGTAGATGGATCCCCCGGGTGCGCGCGTGGACCGCTCGAGGTCCGCGGGGGTGCGCAGCTCCCGCCACACGATGCGCTCGCGGATGTCGGTGCCGCGCTCGGCAAGGCGCGAGAGGATGCGGTCTGCGTAGCCCTCGGCGCGCCCGGGAGCGTCCCAGTCGACCGTCCCGGCCCGTCCGTCGCCGTGACGGGGCGTGTTCACGAGGATGAACCAGGCCTCGCTGTCGGGATCCGGGCGCATGAGCGGGTCGTCAGGAACGCACGCGTAGATCGCCGGGTCGTCCGGCGGTTGCGCCTGCCGACCGAAGATCGCATCGAACTCCGCGTCGTACTCCTGCGGGAACCAGACGTTGTGATGGTGCACCCCCGGCGTTCGCCCGCGCACGGCCAGCAGGATGACGAAGCCCGACAGGGCGGGAGCCGCCTTCGCGAGGCTGCGGGCCGGACCCTTCGCGCGCGGATCGCGCAGCAGGTCGGCGTAGAGGTGCTGCGCATCGGCATTCGCCACGACGATCTCCGCATCCAGCCCTGACCCGTCCAGCAGGCGCACACCGGCGGCACGTCCGTCGCGCACGACGACCTCGGTGACGTCGGAACCGAGGCGGACATCGACCCCGCGCTCGCGGCAGCGCCGCTGCAGCGCATCGGCGAGCGTGCCGACGCCGCCGCCGAGGTGCCAGGCGCCGAACGTCTGCTCCATGTACGGCACTGTCGCGAACACCGCCGGTGCCTGCCGCGGATCCGATCCCGAGTAGGTCGCGTACCTGTCGAGCACCTGCCGCAGGCGCCAGTCTGCGAGGTACTGCCTGCCCAGGTCGCGGAGCGACGTTCGCGGGGCGATGGTGCGCACCGCGGACGGCGTCGCGACCTTCAGCAGCGTGCGCCAGCCGTCGAGCGGGGACTGCAGGAAGGGCTCGCGGGTCAACTGCCACATCTGGCCGCCTCGTGCGATGAGGTTGCGCCAATCCTGTGCGGAGCTTCCGCCGAGGGCATCTCCGAAGGCCCGCGCCGCCCGGCCCGGATCCACCCCCGGCACGCTCACCGAGCTGCCGTCGGCGAAGTGGTACCCGAAGCCGGGCTCGACGGGCTGCAGGTCGACGGCCTCCTCCAGTGGTCCACCGGTCTTCAGGAACAGGTCGCGGTACACGGCCGGCAGGGTGAACAGGCTCGGGCCGGTGTCGAAGGCGTAGCCGTCACGTCGGTAGGTGAAGAGCTTGCCGCCCACGCGATCGGCCTGCTCGACGATGGTGACCTCGTGCCCGCGGACGGCCAGGCGTGCGGCGACGGCCAGCCCGCCGACCCCGGCGCCGATGACGACGGCCCGGCTCATGAGACCGGTCGACCCTTCCACGAGTTCGTCCCCCGCAGGTGGCGGGTCCAGGACACGGCATTGAGCACGCCGAAGGCGAGGATCGAGGCGGGGTGGGCCAGCGCATCGGGCATGACGGGCTCGCCCGTTCGCCGGGCCACGAGGGCACGGCTCGTCACACCGGCCGCGTAGCCGAGCAGGCCGAGGGCACGCGTCGAGCGGCGCGGGGCGAGGACGACGGCGGCGGGTGGCACCACATAGGCGGTCAGCAGGAGCGTGTTGACGGCGACGGAGCCCGCGGGTCCGTTGAAGGCCGCCCACAGCGACTTGCCGTAGCCGTCGACGACGGCACCGGAGGACTCGTACATACGGCAGGTGGCCAGATGCGAGCCGTCCACCGTCGCCGTGCGGAACCCGGCCCGCTTGAAGGCGCGCATGAGGCCGACGTCCTCCAGCACGTCGCCGGCGACCGCACCATGCCCGCCCGCGGCTCGGTAGGCGTCGGCATCCATGGCGATCAGCTGGCCGTTGGCCGCGGACAGCGAGGGTCGACGCGTGCGCTCGGCCCACGCCAGTGGCATCGTCGCCACCCAGGCCCATGTGACGAGCGGCTGCACGATTCGCTCGAGCGGGCCCACTGCCTGCTGGAACGGGTAGGGCGCGACCATCTGCAGTCCGGACGAGCGCATCTCGTCGACGAGCGACGCCACGGCGTGGGGGTCGAGCACCACGTCGGCGTCCACGAACACCAGGATCGACCCGGTCGCCTCACGTGCCAGCCGAGCACAGGCCCAGGGCTTGCCGAGCCAGCCCGGTGGCGGCGGCTCGTCGGGTGCGCGCAGCACGCGCACGCGCGGGTCGCCCGCGGCGGCCCGCTCGGCGAGGTCGCCGGTGCTGTCCTGCGAGCCGTCGTCGAGGACGACGATCTCCAGATCCCAGTGCACCTCGCCCGCGCTGTCGTCCTGGGCGAGTGCCGAGGCCACGGCCGCAGCGATGGTGCCGGCCTCATCGCGTGCCGGGATCAGGAGGCTGACGCGTTCACGCACGGCCGCTTGGGCGTCGCCTGTGCCGGGGACCGCGCTCGGGGTCCTCGGCGCCGGTCGTCGCAGGCTGCGCAGGTTCCATGCGGTGTGTGCGGCCACGGCGATGGCCGTCACGGTGCCGACCGACACGAGTCCGCGTCCGAGTGCCCCTGCGGCGCGCACGCCCGTCACCACTGCGGCTGGCTCCAGACCCGCCACAGGAACGGGACGACCACGATGCCCATGGCGACGGCGCCCCACAGGGCCACGCCCGGACGATCGAAGAACACCGCGTTGGCCAGCACGTTGGACAGGTAGATCCACACCAGCATCACGGTGGGAACGCCGTCGCCGGCGACCTTGCGCGGCAGCAGGTCCAGGATCCACATCAAGACGATGCTCGCCAGCAGCCAGCCGAGGAAGTTCTGCAGGGGGATGCCGTCGATGCCGGGCAGCTCCCAGCCGGTCTGGGACCACGTCCAGTACCCCTCGCCAACCATCTGCGGGTCGAGGAACAGGTCCCAGGCGGCGAGGACGAGACCACCGATGAGGGCCACTCCGACGCGGGTGGTCGACAGTCGCTGGGCCGCGAGGAGGCAGGGGTAGGCCATCATCGACCATGCCAGCGGGATCACGATCGGGACGCCGAACAGGGTCGGCCCGAGGGTGCCGGTGTACTCGTACAGCCCGAACGGGAAGGACGTCGTCAGGCCGATGCGCTCGATCGCCCAGCCGAAGGCGAGGGTGATCGCCAGGTAGCCGATGGCCCAGCCTGCGCCGCGGCTGATGAATGCATGCGTCGCGCTCGCGAGGAAGAACGTGACGACCGTGAGGATCGTCAGCGCGGTGCGCGCTCCATCCGAGGTGAGGACCCAGACGATCTGCCCCACGATCGTGAGCGCGACGAGGGCCCACGGCAGGTACGCGATCCACCCGGCGGGTCCGCGTCCGCGATCGGAGTGCGGGCCGGTGTAGATCCTCACGCTCACGAGGGGAGTCTAGGCAGGGCAGTGGCGTAGGGTCCTGGGGTGCGCAGCCGCCTGGTCCCGTCCGTCGTCACCATCGTCGTGATCGCCCTCGTCGGCGCCCTCGCCCCGTCCATCGCGGTTGCCGCCCCCGCAGGTCCGCGCGCCGTGCCCGCCAGGCCGCATGCCGTACCGGCAGCGCGTGCCCCGATCACGATGACCGTCCCGGAATCCGTGCCGGCCCTGACGCAGTTCGCCCTCTCCGTCGCGGTGCCTGCCGCCGCAACGACCGCGGCGCGCACGGCCGTGCTCAGCGCCTCGCGCGACGGCTCCGCGTTCACGCAGCTGTCGACCTGGCGGGTGCGCGCCCGCGGGGGCACGAAGCCGTTCGCTGTCGATGCGGGGGAGTCCTACGGGAGGCTGTGGCTGCGCACCGAGGTGAAGGGTCCCGGTCTCGCGCCGCAGGTCAAGACCATCGTCACCCGCGTCGTGAATCCCTATCGACCGAGCCAGCCCGACAACGCCGCGATCCCCGAGGCCGGTGTCCCGGTGACCGGCACGCTGTTCGGCAACCACCCGATCGTCGGCACGCCGGAGTACGCGGGCACCGTGCGCCTGTGGGACGTGAGCACGTCCTGGAACCAGATCGAGCGCAGGCAGGGCCAGTTCTCGTGGGGAGCGCTCGACCGCGAGGTCGCCAAGGCCGAGGCGGCGGGGCAGCAGGTGCTTCTCGTGCTCGGTGGCACCCCGGAGTGGGCCGCCGTGGGACCCGCGCCGGGAGCGGAGTTCGCGGGAACCGGGTCGTCGATGCCGATGGCCGACCCGAAGGCCTTCGAGGACTACGTCCGCGCGGTCGTGCGCCGCTACGGCGGGCGCATCTCGGCGTACCAGATCTGGAACGAGGCCAACATCCCGCAGTTCTGGCGCGGCACCCCGGAGCTGATGGCGGACCTGACGGCTCGCGCCAACGCGATCATCAAGGCCGAGGTCCCCGGCGCCATCGTCGTCGCCGCGTCCACCGGATCGCGATGGGTCAAGGGATTCACCGAGTTCTACCCGGAGTACCTCGCGGCACTGCGCGGCTACAACTGGCCGATCGACGCGTTCTCGGTGCACCTGTACCCGCTGCCCGACGGCACTCCGCGCGAGCGGTCGTTCCTGCTGGGCATGATGCGGACCGCCCTGCGCATTGCCCAAGCACCTGCCCTGCCGGTCTGGGAGACGGAGATCAACTACGGGATCACCAACCCGGGCACGGGCGACGCCGCGCGGACGATCCCGAATGCAGAGATTCCCGCGTACGTCGCGCGCACCTACCTGGACTCACTGCGGTACGGGATCGCCCGGTCCTACTGGTACGCGTGGACCCCGGAGTACCGCCTGCTGGGGATCCAGATGTGGAACGGCTACGTGGCAACTCAGGCCTATGCGCGCGTGCGCGAGTGGGTCGTCGGCTCGACGTTCAACGGCTGCTCGACCGCCGGGGTCGTCGTCCAATGCAACTTCGATCGAGCCGGTCGCCCCTTCTACGTGGCCTACACCGATGACGGGTCGGCGGCCAGCGTTGCCCTGCCGACGGGAATGACCGTCTACCAGGGCATGGACGGTGTGACGATCGCCGCCGGTCCGCAGGTGACGATCAGCGGGACGCCAGTCCTCATCGCTGGGCCGCAATAGGCACGTGCGCCGCGGCTCCGCGCACCGACACCTCAGCCAATCGGGGTCGACAGCAGCACGCTGCCGTCCTCCTCGACCCGCAGGTGGGGCATGATCCCCTCGCCTGACGGCTTGACGAGCCGACCGTCCGCCACGCCTGCACGGAAGGCGCGATAGTCCTCGTCGTTGCGCTCCGCATACTCGAGGGCGAATGCCGTGACGCCCTTGGCGAAGGCGGACGAGGAGCCCAGGTAGGCGGCGATCGCGACGGAGTCGCCCGCACGGGCATGGGCGCGTGCGAGGGCCATCCCGCACAGCCGCGCGTAGGCGCGGTAGCCGTCGGGCCGCATGGTCGTCAGGTCTGCCGACTGCTTCATGTCGCGCAGCTGCCGGACGTAGAAGGATCGGCCGCGCGGGCCGTCCACCCAGCCGAGGAAGGAGTCGGAGGCCGCCTGCATGAGCTGCTGGCCGACGACCACGCGCTTGCCGTGCTCGTGGCCTCCGATCGCGCCCACCGGGTCGTCGAGCACGCTGTCCACCGCCTGCTTGACCTGCAGGACGAGCAGGTCATCGTCGTCGCGGCCCTGGAGCAGCAGGACGAACGCGAGCAGCCCCACGCTGCCGACACCG
>Ga0129336_10000145_pt1 | contig 36220 bp, 31 predicted proteins | sample CPB6_02_DNA_FD_96878 | JGI IMG/M metagenome (GOLD analysis project Ga0129336, IMG submission 96878) | Freshwater to marine salinity gradient microbial communities from Chesapeake Bay, USA - CPBay_Sum_0.6_0.2_DNA | ecosystem: Environmental > Aquatic > Marine > Coastal | place: USA: Chesapeake...
AACAAAAATAAAATTGAAATAGCGATTTTAGGTTTAGACGCTGGAAATAAATTAACTAATAGTTCTACTAATACATTAAAAGAGAATATGGCTACTTGGCTTTCTGAGTATAGAATGATAAATGACTATGTTTTAGTACGTGACGGTAAAATTATTAATCTAGCTTTTGATATTGATATCTATGTGGATAAATCTTTTAATTCAGGTGAGGTTATCAATAATACAATAAACACTGTAAGTTCTTATTTTAATATCAATAAATGGCAAATGGGTGATAATATTTATTTAGCTAATTTGATTGAACAAATAAACAATGTTGCCGGTGTTTTAAATGTGATAGATATAAAAGTTTATAACAGAGTAGGTGATGAATATTCATCTAATGAAATATCACAAAGATATATTGATGATCTCACCAGAGAAATTGATTTAACTGAAGATTATGCTTTATTTGGTGAGTATGATACAATGTTCGAAATCAAATTCCCAGAGTCAGACATTAAAGTCCGTACAAAATCTTAATTATGGGTGATAATAATATTACAAATTTAATAGGTAGTGCACGTTTTAAAATAGCTCAAAATAAAAACACAAACGTTCAATTAGAGTTAGAAAACACATCCAAACAAATCATTGAATATGATATTGATAGTATTGTCGACCAGGAGGAACTTTTTAATCAAGAAAGAGAAGCTTCTAAAAAATATCGTATAAATGGTCGTTTAAATATTTTAACTAGTAATGCAATATCACCAAACGCAACAAGTAAATATTGGGACCCCTTATTTTATGGGTCACCAAGACCCTCACCTGCTAATTGGTTGATGCAAATTTGTTACCCATCTAAAAATGATTATTACACCAAAGTTGGTACTTATGAGGCTTATTTTGGTTTAGAGTACACATCACTAGGTACTACTTTAGTAAATGGTGACAACAGATTAACACTTTATGGTTTACAACTTAAGCATAATGTAAAAGCTGGTGAGTATGTATACATATATAGTACAACAAATTTTAACCCATTACAAGGTTTTCATTATGTTTTAGAAACTGGTGTTGGGGGTAAATTTATGGAAAGGGTTTTAACTTTAGATACTATTGTTACAAATGCACCAACTGGTGTCGGGTCCTTTTTAAGAATCACCAACCCATCTTTTGACGATATCAAGTTTAATAATCCATCAGAAATAATTGCTGCTGTAGCATCAGATATTAATGGTGTGACAACAGGTCAATATAATATTGGAGATGAAAAATATGTAACAATAACCACAACTTTACCACATAAATTAATAGTAAATAATTTTGTTGATATTAGAACAGGTAATGTAAGTAAATTAAATGGTTTGTGGCGAGTTTACAATATTTTAAGTTCAACAAAATTTGTGATAAAAAATTATGTCGGACAAAAAGGTACCCCAATGGTTGGTTTTAATAAACCAAAATGGAGGTTGTTAGATGGTACACCTTCAGAATATTATATTCGAAAATTTGAGGTTTTGACGGCTAATGACTATAATGTAAACAAATGTGCTTTTAGTCAAGGAATTTATTCTGATAACGTTGCTAATGATACCTGGTTATTTCAATTCGAAAAAGATATAAATGTTCAAAATTTAAGAACCAATAGAAATGGGGAAATTTCAGAATTATATTATACCATAATAAAAAGAGCCGGGGTCAACCCTTATCCATTTGGTAATGTAACTAGTCATTGGGATTTTAGTATTTCAAATGCAACAGATACTAATGGTTTAGAATATATTTCTAAAGTAAAACAATCAAATATTGGTACTATTGAAAAAGCTACAGCTAGAAGTGAAAGTATACAAAATGGTAGAGTAATTCCAATAGAAGGTAGTTTTTATTTTGGTGATTTTGTTGAGTTTAATAGTATAGAAATTAGAGAGTACACAATATCTGAAATAGTACATAGATTTGGTGTTGACAGTGTTTTAAATAAAAATCCTGTTAATAATTATTATTATAAGCCTTTTAGAAAACTACAAATTAGAAAATATTCTAATAATATTGAAACAACTAGTGTTGATGAAATTTATTTAAATAGACCAGGTGATGCCGTTATTTATGCAGACGGTACAGTTTCTTGGCGTGATTTATTGACTATAGGTTTTTATGAGGAAGGTGATAATGGTGTTAATTATCCTTTTTTAAATGATGCACACTACTTTTATTTTAATCATATATTGTATGTAAGATTACAGTTACCAATAATAGAACCAATAAATTTAGAGGAATCATTCTCAGTAGATCCAAATGATATAAATACCGAATGTTAATAAAGTATCAAATAAGAAATACATTTAATACAGTTACTGCACAAACGGTAAATGTGATACCACCAATTTCAGAAGAACAACTTCAAGCAGCAAATGGTGGTGCTTTATCTACAACTGGTTTAATATCGGGACCTTATAAATCTATTATATTACCAATAGAACAAGCTTTTTACCCTGTAGATTACACAGATGATGTGAATAAATTTGTTCAATCAGAAACTAAAAAGTCTATTAACCCTTATTTTGATGCAGAGACTATAAAATATACTTTTAAAAATAATGACCTTAAAATAATTTTTAAATTCTGGGATGTTGAAAACCAAACATTAACAGTTAATTATAATGCAGCAGGTTTTACAGGTAATGAAATAGTTAGAAGAAGAAATAACTTTAAAAATAGTTTTTTTAGGTTATATTTTTATGATGTAGACAATAGTCAAGACAGTAATTTATTATTTATAGAAGACCTAGACATTGGTGAAACAAGAGCACCAATAATACCTTTTAATAGTATTTATTGGTTACGTAATGATGAGTTTTTTATGAAAAATATTGGTAACAGAAAAATTTATATGATAGCGAGATTTTTTAACGCAAAAACAGGTAAAATAAAAAATTTTGTTAATATACCTAACACAGTCAATATTCCAATAGATATATCTCTTTATAGTGACCCAACTAATAAACAATGGAGAAATGTTGCTTTTGAAATTTTAAACCCTAGGAATAATGGTGGGGATTTTAATTTTATACCTGTAGTACCTTATGGTACGACTACAGTTAATACAATAACACTTTCAGAATTGGTTATGGCATAAATGGAAATTATAAAAAAACAAATTAGTAGTCAGAGTTTTAGTGGAGGTTCGATGAACAACGTGACTACTATTTATTTTCCAATTTATCTAACTCAAAAATTTGAAGATTTGGGTTTATATACCGATACCACTAATCCGTTACCAAAAACAACTATAGCCTTTCCAGGTATTTTAGATTTAAATTACGATGGAACACAACAAAAAGAATGTTTAATTACAAATAAATGCCAAGTTGTATCCACAATAACTAATTGTACAACATATGGTGGCAGTGAAGGATCTATTCAAGTAACACCTATACCTACTGCTGATTGCCCTGGACCTGTAACTTATGAGTGGTATGGTCCACAAGGTTTTAGTAGTCAAAATTTAACCATTACTAATTTGTATGCAGGTGATTACAGTTTGAAAATAACTGATGCTAATTGTGATAAAACATATAAAATTTTTAATGTACAAGAACCACCACCGTTATCAACTGATTTAATAGTAAATAATTCACAAGTTAACGCTAGTACTGGTATTTGTAACGGTATTGCAACTGTTATTGCAGTTAATGGAGTTCCACCTTATACTTACGCTTGGTATTCAGCTGGAACTACAACACCAGTTTTAGGTACAACAACAACTTTAAATAATCTTTGTATTGGTAGTTATTATGTTGTAGTTACCGATTCAGACGGTGCAGTAGTATCAACTACTTTTGAAATAACTGAACCAGAACCTTTATCGGGTAGAACGATTAATATTATTAATATAGATTGTAATAATGAACCTGGTTCTGTTGAGGTTGAGGGTTTTGGTGGTATTGTAGGTACTGGATATACCTATCAACTTTTACAAGGTAATCCGGCTACTGTGATACAACAAAATGTTACAGGTTTATTTGAAAACATAACACAATCTAATAGTGCTTACATTGTTAGAATAATAGATTCCATCGGACAAACATTTGATTTATATGTTTCAGTAACACAACCAGTATTACCAATAACTATTACACCTACAGGTATTATTCCATTTGCCACCATTCCTGTTATGAATAATGATGGTTTATCTTTAGATGACGGTGATTTATTACCATTCGGTAGATACAGTTTTAGTATAACAGGTGGTCTAGGGATTCAACAAGGTGCTTCTGTTGTTTATGATGTAAGTTTAGAACCTGTAATGGTACAAAATAGTGTTACAGGTGTTTATAATAGTTCAGCAAATCAAGGGGTTGATCCAATATTAGCAAATTCAAGTACTTTTTATACATTAGAAAGTGGTTGGTATTCTGTTCTTGTATCTGATGGTTTTTGTGAAAAATCATCAAACATATATATCGGACACGAATTTGATCCAAGTGTTGGTGTTGTGGATGCATCAGGTTCAGGAGGCTACCTACAAGCACAAGTCTCAAACCCAGTTGGTTATTATCTTCTTTCAATAACATGGTCTGATGGTGCATCATTTGCTTGTCCAGGAGCTTTGATGGGAAGCCCTTGTCCAACAACAAACGTAAATTCAAATACACACGCTTCAGGAACTGAAATAGATTTAGAAGTTATTTTTGTTAACTCATCAACCCCAACAGTGTCGTTAGATTGGAGATCATTTAAAAGAAGATATAGAATACCTTAATTATGATATCAGGAACAACATCACATAGATTAACAGAGATTTCGAGGTATAGTACCACACAACCATTTTTAGTTGGTGTTAATGGTGTTACTAATATCACTTACAATTCTGATGGCAGTATAAATCAAATATTTTATACCCTAGATGGTATTTATTTTGTCACAACTTATACCCCACCAGATTACCCAACAATTTTTTATACAAATTTAACGGGTAATTATTTTCAGAATATAAATTTAATTAAGGAAGAATCAAAAATGAACGTAGTTCTTCCCCCAAAAATAGATAATCAAATATTTATTGAAAGAATGAGTTTAGCTGTTTTTGAAAGACACACTAGACTATCTAATATAACTAATATTGGTAGTTTAACTGAATACAGAAATGGTTATTACAGAATAGTACAAAATATATAATATGGCAATAGGAAATTATGGTATCACCAGACCCGCAACAGTTAATCCCACAGATATGGAGATTTATTACACTTATGCTCCATCTAGAGATACTGCACCAACAATACCTTTACAAAGTTTAGACCCAGTACAAGTTATATCAAGATTCAACGACCCAGTAGCTAACGCTAACGGTATTTCACTATTCGATGGTCTCTATAATTTACAATTACCAGTTGCTAATTTCTCAACAAAAGGGATATATACGGTTGTAATTAAACCCAGAGAAATAAAAACTACCATAACAGATTGTGGTGTTTTAGCTGCGTTCCCTGATGTCAAAGGTATTTTATTAAATATTAATACTTTAGGTATTTCTGACGTTAACTCTCTAGTTGGTTATAGGGTAGAATATTTTGACGACCAAGGAAATAGAATAGAAAATTTTTTTAGAATCATAACATCGGCTAACAGGACTGAACCTGTTGCGGTTAATCTTACAAATACAACACAATCCGCTGCTAGGTATAGATTTAATAGTGCATCAAATTTAGTTTTTTGTACATTAACACCAGGTTCCGCACCCACAATCACACCTAATCAATTTCCTGCTATTGGTACCCCAGGCCAGGCAATATCGGTTACAAATACTTTTTTCAACCCTATAATGTTGGAAATTGATATGGTAGAATACGATATTGAAACTTTAGCTATCGGTTTATACGGTAATCAGTCAAAATCAATTCAAGACGGTACTTATACTATATATGACTTTCAAAATAATATATACAAACAATATACTCTTTACGAAATACAAGATCAGTTTACAAATGAACCATTATACGAAATTAGGCAACAAAGAGCAACTGTAGACTTATCTAAAGATTTTAATACTATAACGACTATAACTTTATAAAAATAAAATGGCTTTAATAAAAGTTGTACCTAGGTCAATAACTGAACCTTATAAAAAAAGAGAGGGTGATTTTTCACCTAATTTAGTTGGTTTACAGTTTACCGATCAATCAGCTGCCGTTTTTACATTTGGTAATTTTAATATTACGACAAATCCTACCGCTAGAATAGCTAAAGATTTTGTTTTAGGTGGACAATGGTCTGAATATTATAGTTTAAATAATTTAAATATAACACCTGAAGAATCTAAAATTTTAGAGTCTAATAATTTTTTAATTAAATTAAATTTTGACACTAGAAAAGTAAGTAGATATGCTTATTTTGGTAGTTTATATAATGAATTAAAAGCCTCTGTTGAAGGTATAATTAAAAAATGGAAAGGTAGTATTTATTTAAATCCTACTTTAAACAGTAATACGGTTTATAATACTGTATTAAATTTTAATTATGATACATCAACTAATGTGGCTACATTTGCTATACCGGTAAGTGTTATAAGTAACCCTTTTCAGTTAACTGTAGAGGCTAACGGTAATTTTTCTATTGTCCCAGAAAATAAAATTTTTAATTTATCTTTAAGTTATAATAAATACGTTATATCAAATGAACATGGTAATTTTCCTGTCATAGGGTATATAGGTTCTAATAGTAACAATCAATACTTAAGTATAACTACAAGAGGTAACCCTTTTCCTGATTTAATTGGTACAACATTTGGTCCTCGTACTTATCACTTAAGACCTAATAATAATGAAGTCGAGCTTTTCTTTTCTGAATTAACTGATTTAGAAAGTATTTTATTAAATAGATTAGTATCCCCAAAATATACTTATACCTTTGACGTACCATTACAAACAGAAAATGGTACAAACTATATAGAAACGAGAACTGTAACTTGGCCGGTTTCTGATGGTTACAATATTGATATTAACACAGATGCTTACGCTGATTATGTTACAACACTTTTCGATATAGGTAATGATTTTGATAAAAATAAAACTAACCTAGTTTCAAGAAGATTTGTTGCTGAATCAATACATGAATATGATACAAACGGTGGTGGTGATGAAGTTTATGGAATGAAAGTTACTAAACTTTTAAAAATATATGGAAGAGAATTTGATGAAGTTAAAAAATATATTGATGGTATTTCATTTGCAAATGTTGTTACTTACAATAAATTAGATAACACATCAGATGAGTTAATAAAATTGATAGCTAAAAATTTAGGTTTTGATGTTTTATTGACAACAACTACTGATAATTTTAATTTATTACAACAAAATGCAACCACATCTAATACACCTTTTAGTGGGTATTCTAGAAGTTTGTCTGCAAAAGAATTAGACATTGAACTATGGAGAAGATTAGTTATTAATGCTTGGTGGTTGTTTAGATCTAAAGGTACAAGAAAAGTTTTAGAATTTTTCTTTAATTTATTTAAAATACCTTCTTGTATGGTTTCACTTAATGAATACATTTATTTAGCTGAAAATAGGTTAAATTCAAGTGAAATTAGTTTAGACATTATTGAGTATATTGATTCAGTAACCGAAGTAGGTGAATTTGTTGTAGATAATTTAGGTTTCCCTAGTCCACCACCACAAAGAATCGATAATTATTTCCAAAATGACGGTTTTTGGTATAATGGTGGTAGTGAAAGTACTGACGGTAACAATCCACATTTCGGACCTTATGATGTGGGTGAAAAATATATGAATCAATTTAGGTGTATAATACCTAATTATGATGATTTTAATCAAGTTACAACAATAACTGTTGACTTTACAGAAAACTTTTTTACCGATTTTAACGAGGGTAGTTTTTCAATAAGACAAAATGGTTTACCTGTACCTTATTATGATACTGGATATGAAAATGTATTAAATTCTAGAACAACAAACGCAACTATACAAGAAGCTGGTTTAGTGGAAGTTGGTGATACTTTTGCTCCCGAAGTTGGAAAAGAAGAATTTGATTACAATTCTATGCGTATTGATTTTGTTGCAGGCAATAATTCAACAGTTTGTCAACCTTGTTCTTACCCCCTAGAATTTGCTTTAGATGGTATAATTTATACTACAATGCCAGAATATGGACCTCTAACAGATGAAGAGTGTTGTTATAATGATTTAATACAATCACCTGATGGTAATCTAATTTGTTATTGGTGTCCTCCACAAGAATCTATAATTGAAATCTGTTCAGATCAAACACGTCCTGTTGACGGGATTCAAGGTACTATTTGTACTTTATTAAAACCAAACGGTCAAAATATTATTAACAAAAAATGTTGTGAAATTAGAGGTGGTACTTTAGTACAAAGAAGTGATGGTGTTACTGAATGTATTAAAATTCAAGAAAATTGTGCTTATGTAATACAAAATCATGTTTATTTAGTGGAACAAACTTTAGAATTGCTTTCTGAAGATTGTTGTACTGAAGTTAACGGATATTGGGCAAACGGTTATGTTGACGTTTACGATAATACAGGAACTTTTTTATATCAAGTACAAGATATTGTCGGTAGCTCTGTAGCTATAGGTTTTGGTACTAAACTTTATTGTTCTTCTTGTCCACAACAAATTTCATTAAATAGTAATTTTGTTTTTGATAGACAAACAAATTCTGATTTAACCGAAGATTGTTGTGATAGTTACGGATTTACTTATTTAGCTGGTTCAGCAAGATGTACAAATTGCCCAACACCAAGGATAGGTGAAACAGCACCCTATGAACTTTTATTAAATAATACTGTTGACCCTAATTGCTGTCAAGTATATGGTGGTTATTACTACGCTTATTCTACTGACGGTACTCAAACACAAGAAAAATGTTGGTCTTGTCCTAATATAAATGATACCACTATCGATATAAACAATATTATAACTTACAATGGAAGTAATTTGTCACAACAATGTTGTAATGCTTATGCGGCTTTAACCAATCAATCTACTAGTCATGTCAACAAAGTTTGTTATAGAATCGGAGGTTTAACACAAACACAAACTATTTCTTTAGATTCAAGTAATATTGTATATGTAACAAGTGATGGTAAACTTTATGGAAGAAGATTAGAAAATGCAGGAAATACACAAAATTTAGGTGATTATTCTGATTTCTTAAATCCTGAAGATTTCTTATTACAATTACCTTCAGGTTATATACCAGTAAGTAATCCACAAAATTCACCTTCATACGCAAATGTTCCATTAGCACTTACTAATAATAGACTTTGGGTGATGAATCAAAATGGTACTAAAATATTACAATATAATATTGCGTTAAATCCATTTACGGCTAATATAGCTGGTGAAATTATATTACCAACACCAGCACAAGGTTTATTTGCGACTAGTGATAATACATTATTAACCACATTAATGGTTAACGGTTACAGAACAGTTGTTGAGTTATTTAATTTAACATTAAACCCATTAAATACACCTTTTGGTGTTGCAGTACAATACAACACTAAATTTACTCTAACTAAATTTACTTCTGAAAATAATCTAGGAATATCCTACTACCCTTCAACAGCTAAAGTAGTTCAAATAATTTTAACACCTTCTACAAATAAACTTATAGTTTTAACTAGAAACGTTAAAGGTGATGGACAAAATCAACCTTATATTTTCCAATATAATTATGGTTCAGATTACTATAATTCAGTTTTAGGTACTACAATATTAAATGGTGGTATCGAAATGTATTTTAAAGTTAACCAAATAAATACTGGTATAAACACACCGTATGGATTATTTGGTTCACAACAAAATTCACCAAATACTTTATACACATTTAATTATCTTAACAGTGACATTTGGAAAGTCTTTAGAACACCACAATCATCACCAACAGATAATTTCTACAACGTAGTACAAATACCAAACTCCAATATGTTATCCACAGTATCAAATCTTAACGTTATTGGTGTGACTCAATTACCTATTAATCTTAACGCAATAGACTTTACAATACAATCTAGTAACTTCTATTTGTGTTCAAATAACGTTCAAGGGCCAGACCCAAGTAATTGTGCGACTTAAATATTAATATAAAATGTCATTAACCTGTGCCGATGTAACAAGTTCAGTAGCTTTAATTCAACAAGACCTTAATGGTGCCCTAATAATACCAGGACAAGGTGGTATTCCCCAAGATTGTTGTAATCTTTTTACCCTAGCTTCTTACGACCCAAATGGTATTTATACTTTTGTTGCTGGTAGTTGTATGTATCAACAAGGTTCAGTTGTTGACCCAAATCAACCACCACCACAGTTTTGTGAAATCAGTAATTTATATGAAGTAACTTGTGTTAATGCTAATAATTTTTCGTCTTGGAACGACTATTATACTATTATAAACGGACAGTCACTTTATGATGTAAATCCTATTTCTTGGTCTACGATGCTTGATTACGTCAATAATGGTAATTCTTTTTATAGTTTAAATGCTACCGCAGAAATAGTATCTGATGAAACTTGTTGTCAAACAATAGCATTACTTGGTGGTAATGCTGTTTATACACTCTATGGAGGTCAATTCGGGTTTCCAATCTGTCAATGTAATAGTTTAAACCCACAACCACCACCACCTTCTTGTCCAGTTGGTACTTTATCCGATGTCGTTTGTGTTAATATTAGTAATTTCCAAGTTTGGAATACTAGTTATACACAAATAAATGGACAATCAATACAACAATCAGATCCAATATTATGGGGCCTTATTATAAATTTTATTAATGCAGGTAATTCTTTTTATGCTGTAGCTGCAACGGCAAGAATAGTACAAGACCAATCTTGTTGTGACAAAATTGTTATGTTAGGTGGTGATGCGGCTTTTACAGCATCAAATGATTTTGACGTTTGTAAATGCAATCAAGTTATTATTTCACCTCCACCTCCACCTCCATCAGAACCTTCTTGTCCTGTTAACAATGTAAATGATGTCGTTTGTATAAATCAAAATAACTTCCAATCTTGGTACAATAATTATGGTATAGTTATTGAACAGAATAACCCTTCACTTTGGAGTATTTTAATCAATAATTATATTAATACCAATTCTTCTTTTTCTGTATTAGCTTCTACAGGTGACGTTGTTCAAAGTCAAAGTTGTTGTTCTAGAATTGCTGAATTGGGTTTTAATGTAAGTTTTTCACCGTCTGAAAAAATTTGTAGATGTAATCCAGAAATTACCCCTCCTCCACCACCCCCTCCTTCTCCAGTTATTAGTGCAACAACAGTTGTAATTGATTATACCCTATGTGATCTAACTGATGTTGAAGTGGTTAATTCTTTTGATATTTTTAATAACGCAATACAAATAGTAGTTGAAAAAGATACCACGATACCAGTTTCTGAAGCTTGTTGTAATAAACTAAGAGATGAGAATAATTTTCCTTGGATTTGGTCCGATCCATATTGTCTAGTTAATAACCAATCAGGTTGTTTACCGATAAAAATAGAATTAAACGAAAATTTAATAATAACAAAACCATGTGCTAGTGAAATAGAAATTTCTATGTGGTTATATTTTGGTACACCATCTAATCCTTGTATCGAAATACCAAATATTGGTTCTGGATTTGGTTCATTGCCATCCCCAGAAACTGGTGATACTACTGGCCTTATTGTTGTTACCGATAATACTGGAGCAATAGAACCAGGGCCTATAACAAGTGGTGGAACCCTTATAGTGACCGGTGATGATACAGCTGGTTTAGGTTTTTCGGGTAAAAAGTTTATTGGTGATGGATTTAACAACTTACCAACTTCAGGTTTTAGTAAAACAATGGATAATGACGGTAATACTGAAATACCTAAAAAACCAATAACACCAACAGGTGGTTCAATTGAAGATGGCACGTTAAGAATTGTTAGTTTTAATGACCGAACAAAAAGTAATCAAAACGGTAATAAAACAATGACAGAAAATAATAAAAGTGGATTTGGTGGTAAAAATCTTTTAATTTACAATAAAGATTACACTAGTGTTACACAAGATAAAAATAATAAATGTTAATTTTTAATATTTATATGAAAAATAAATTTAGTGTATGGCTTTATTAGATAACCCTAACCCGTGTTCAGACATCTCAAATCCACAAAATAATTTTTCTGTAGATCCTAACACAAATAAGATAAGTATAACTTCATCACAAAACACTGCAATACCTATAACTGAAAATTGTTGTAATGTAGTTTATTTGGGTAATTTGATGGGTAATGGCCCTTTTATTTGGCAAAACGGTGCTTGTTATTATGGTTCGATACCTAGTGAACCGAGTAGTACTTGTAGTACAATTTTTAATCCAACAAATTTTACGTTTACAACGGGTTCTAGTAATCAAATAATAGTACAACCTATTTCAGATGGTTCACAAGTTAGCTTAACTGAACCTTGTTGTAATCCTGTCTTTTTAACACCTATTTTAGGACCAAACACATACTTATGGAATAACGGTGTTTGTTATGTTAATTTTATCCCAACACCACCAACAATACCACCTGATTGTGTTGAAACATCAAACCCTTTAAATAGTTGGAATATTGGACCAGAAAATGAAGTCATTCTTCTTGGTGCAACATTAACACAAAATTGTTGTAATAACACAGTTTTAAGTTACATAGACCCACAAGCTAATTTTATTTGGCAAAATGGTATTTGTTATTTGAATAGTGCACCATCTATACCAGAACCACCAGAAGGAACTGAGGAGACACCTTGTTGTTATAATCCGTCAACACCAATTACTGCTAGGATAACAACAAGTGATGAAAATTTAAATTCTATATTAAATCAAATCCAAACTTATGACTCTGAAGTTAATCTTTTTGATAATTGGGTTGAGTTAAGAGCGACGATACCTGCTCCATCTATCGATAATGGTATAGCAATTGACACAAATTACGCTTTTAATTTTGCTTTAGAAATTACAAACGGTGTTAATTGCTGTTGTGATTACAATATTTTTGTTGATGATATTAAAATAACTTGTACTTCCGGCCTTACAGATTTTATTTACCCAAATAAATGTCCTGGTTTTACTTTGACTAAAGTTATTGATAATAAAAAATCATGGGTTTATAATCCAGGGTCACCAGAAGTTGGTGTATCTGTATATGACCAAATAGAAAGAAATGACGGTAGTTTTGGTACAATAGCGGGTGAAGGTGATATTAATAGAACTTTCGCACCAAGTCCAGACGCTGATATACCATGGCGTTACACTGATTATCTTAAACAATCTGGTGTTTTTGAAAGACACAGTGATTTAGTGCTCAATTCAAAAGAACTTTGGTTAACTTTTGATATGTGTGCGGATTGTCCTGTTAGTGGTGTAACTTTAACTTGCCCAGTAGGTTATACATTAGAAACTACTAATGGTATAAGTTATTGTATTACAACAACTGGATATACAATAGTAGAAATTAATGAAACAACAAATTGTTACTTATTAAATTCATCAACTGGTTCTTATAGTGCTTGTACAAATTACAATTTAGAAGTAGGAAATTATTATAGTGGTGATGTTGTTATTTCTGCTGGTACTTTAAATTATTTAGATTTTGTTACAAGTTTTGATTCAGTTACCATAACAGCTTTAGTAAAACAAAATGACAATAAATTTTTAATAGGTGGTAACGGTTTTATACCTACAGGTAAAAATTTAGTCAGATTAGAAGCTGACGGTACTTTAGATACTACATTTAATTTTGGTGGTAATAGTTATCCTCTTTGTAAAGATGTTATTGTACAATCAAATGGTAAAATAATTTCAGGGTGGGGTACTAATTTTGATGCAAATCCTATTTTACTACAGAGGGTTGATAGTGGTGGTACATATGATGCTACGTTTTTTTATAATTTTGCTAGTTTTAATAATCCAGCGGTTATTTTTAAATTAAAATTAAATAATGATGACTCATTTTATGTTGGTGGTTCATTTAATGATTTTTATGGTCTAAATAGACCTAAATTAGTTAAAATATCATCTTCTAGTACAATAGATACTTCTTTTGATACTTTAAATAAATTTGTTGGTGATTATGTTATTGATATAGATACACTCTCAGATGGTACAGTTATAGCGGTCGGTAATTTTGATACTTATGACGGAATAGTTGTTGATAATGTTATAGCCTTAACTACAAGTGGTACTACCAATACAGCGACAATAACTTCAGTCATATCAGGTTCACCCTCTATAAACGGAAATCAAACTGTATGGGCTTGTCACGTTGATGCTAATGATAACATCTACATTGGTGGTGATATTAATGGAGCTCCTGGTCTTCCAGCTAGAATACGTAAAATAATACCATATGTTGGTTATGATACTACTTTTTCTGCTAATGCTGGTGCTGGCTTTAATGGTAGAGTTACCAAAATAAAACAAGATAATGACGGTAATTTAATAATAACTGGTGCTTTTACAACATATAAAGGAATATCATCACCAGGTGTAATAAAATTAGATACTAACGGTAATGTTATAGAAAGTTTTGATGTAGGAAGTGGCATACTGATAAGTACGGTAGCGCCAACTAAATTTGCTAATAACATAGCTATAACACCAGAAAATGATATTGTATTAGTTGGTGCATTTGATTATTTTAATAATTGTAGTGTAAAAAATATTATTAAAATAAATAATTCTGCCACAACAATTTCAAATTGTTATAATGTTGTTGCTTTAGGTAGTTGTGAAAATTGTTGTCCTTATGTGGCTCAAAATTTTGTTGGGCCTTATTCAGATACTGGATGTACTATTCCGGCTTTAAGTCTTACTTTATTAGCTGACACAATACAAACACCTACTGTTACTTACTTATCACTTTTTGACTTAGAACAATATAAAAAACAATTCCAAAGTTTTTGGATTCCTTTTATGGAACAATTTGTTCCAGCTACAACAATTTGGGTTGCTGGTGAAAGATGGTGTAACGACCCATGTCCTACAGAAGTAGATTGTGGTTTTGAGTTAACAAGTGAAGATGCTGTTGTACAAACAATAGAACAAAAATCTTTTACTTCGGCAAATGGAGCAAAATCTTTTACTTCGACAACCCCAGAAAATTTAAAATCAAGTGCATCTTTTGGTTCACCAAGTGGTAATGATGCTAACTCCAACAATTCTAATGAAAATGTTATTATAACAGAAGACGTTGGTTTAGTGAATCAAAACGTAATAACAAAAACGTTCGCAGAAAACAATATTGACATTCAAGCTTATAGAAGTAAATTTACTGCTTACAGAATACAAACTATTACAATATAATGGGATTTTTATGTAATATTAGAAACGATAAGGTTAAAGTTAGCCAAAGTGATTTGGATAACCAAGAATTATTAAGAAATGTTGGCTTAAGTAATATTTTTAATATTAATACAACAATTGATGTTTGTGTGGAAGAATTTAAATCTCCACAATATTATGTTTCTGGTGCAACTAAATTATTTTCTTTAATAGAATCTAGTAGTGCTTGTACTACCAGTTTTACTAATTATAATAAAAGTTATCCAGTTTGTCAAAGTGGGTACACGTTATCTGCAGGTACAAATATTTGTTATCAAGTAAGTGGTGCAACAACTGCAACAACATCAGCAAACACTTATACTATAAATCAAACTTTAGCAACTTACAATTTAGATTATACACCTAATTTTAATATTTCTTTTATACTGACTGGTATGACAGACTATACAGGGTATACTGGTAGTTTCTGTTATAAAATATTTGGAAAAAATAACTTTAGGGTTTCACAACCAGTTGCAGGTTTACCGCCAACCTCAGAATTGGTTAATAATTGTATTGAATACAATCAAATAACAGGTGGTAGTGTTACGTATCAATTTTTAAGTGGTAACACCTCTAAAACTTGGAATGAATATTTAATTAGACCGTATTATACATTTACTTCTAAAACTTGTAACAAAGGTCAAAATTTTAATACATGGGATTCAGAAGTACAACTCAACCAGTTCAATCCAAATACGGATTTTTATTTTTCAACAGTAATAAATCCACCTGTACCTGAATTAAACCCACCACAAGGTCAAGCTGCTGAAGATGTTTATTTTGTACAAGATATTTTATTAAATAAAGGTGTTGTTGGGGAAACAGGTCCACAAGCAATAAACGATGAACTTAATTATTTTTTATTAGGAGAACCACCTTTGGGTACTAATGTAATGATTTTTGTCAATGGAGTTAAGATGACAGAAAATTATGATTATACTCTTTTGTATTATAATGGTGCTCTTGCACCACCAGCAGTTGTTTTCCAAGGAATGGCTTTAAAATCAACCGATGTTGTTGTGGCTAATTATTTAGTCGGGACAAATGAATCTTTTATTACAACATCCAATTGGTTTATAAATAACTTACAAGTTTCAACTATAACAACAAATACTAACCCTGGTTATAATGTAGCTATAAACTATAATTCAGTCACAGGAAAACAAGAAATGTTTTTGAATAAACCAATAAGTCAGACTAACGCAGTTGTTTTATTTGTTAACGGTGTCCAAATGTTAGAAGGTGTACAATTCTTTAAAAGTACGACTGAAAACAATAAATTAATATTTAATGATAGTACAATGGGTACTATTGTCATAGGTGACATTGTTTCTGTTTTTGCTGTCTCTACTGGTAATATTACTGGAGGTTATAATTATGGTTCTTTAGATACAAACAGTTTTACAGCAAATTGGACGGTACCGACAGCGTTACCAGAAAATGTAAGTAATGATTTTGTTTTACAAGTTGCAAATTATAATGATACTGGGTATACGATAGTTTTATACCAATCAATAGCAATACCTTTCTTTAGTTCACAAGGTAACTATACTGCTACCATAAATAGTTTAACATTAAATCAAAGATATAGATTTAGAGTTTTATCAAGAGCAACATATACTGATTTAGCAAATAATAAAATAAAAACTTGTTCCTATAGTGAAGGGTTTTTCGACACTACAAGTCAGAAATTAAATAATAGTTATTAATGTCAAATAAATCTTTTAGAATAAGAACAACACCTGGTGTTAGTAAAAATATAAGTTTAAAAATAGAACAGGACTTTGATTTTCTTGAAATTCTAAGTTTAAAGATTGCTCAAGAAAATTTGTATAAAAGTTTTTGTGCTGGTTACGGCACCATAGTAGGTAGAGTTATTTCTAACGGTGGATTCGGTATACCTAATGCTAAAGTTTCTATTTTTGTACCGATAACTGACGAAGATCAAAACAATGTTTTTAAACAAATTTTATATCCTTATAAAACACCTTACGATAAGAATAGTGAAGGAATTAGATATAATTTATTCCCAAAAGAACCAAAATGTGATTTAAATGTTGGTATTGGTAGTTTTCCTTCTAAAGAAGAAGTTTTAGAAGATCAATTAATTTTAGAAATTTTTGATACATATTATAAATACACCACCAGAACAAATGAAGCTGGTGATTACATGATATTTGGTGTACCTACTGGACAACAAAATTTACATATAGATGTTGATCTCAGTGATATAGGTATAGCTAGTATAAGACCTTATGATTTAATAGCACAAGGTTCTCCTGAGAGATTATTTGATTCAAAGGTTTTATTTAAAAAATCAACAAATCTTCAAAGTTTACCCCAAGTAAAAACTCTTGATACAACTGTTGATGTCATTCCTTTTTGGGGTGATGTTGAGACTTGTGATATTGGTATCACTAGAGTTGATTTTGATACTACTTTAAACTTAACATATACTTCTTTATTTTTTGGTTCCGTTTTTACTGACGCAGGTAGAATGAACCTTCAAATAAATTGTAATCCAAGAAATTCACAAGGTGAACAAGATAAGTTAACAACAGGTAGTGGTAGAATTAGGATGATAAGAGTCGCTCAAATAAATCAAAGTAAATGGGCAGATGAAACTAAAATACAACCAATAGAATTAGAAGATTTCGATATTGAAGGTGGCCAGTTGATAGATGATGACGGTAATTTCGCTTTTACTGTCCCAATGAATATATGTAACGTTGTCACAAATGAATTTGGTCAACTAGTTGCTTCAGGTAACCCTGATGTGGGTATTGCAACAAAGGGAATGTACCGTTTTGCTATGTCATTTAATGGCGCTTTAGAGGGACAAAGTTTTAGAACAGCTACTATGTTTTTCCCTAGTTTAAATGCTGATGTTGGTGGTACAAAAGGTGTTGTAGATACAGGTGATTTAGATGATGCAAATGGAACTCAAGACCAAAGATTTACAACAGATATAACTCAATACAATAACGCTTCATCAGTAACAGAGAAAATAGTAGCACCAGTTTTTGATGATTTACCATTATACAGTAATTCACGTATAGATAAAGATTTTCATTTGTTTGAGTGGAGACAAGTTTATACGATTGCTCATTATATAAAAAAATATAAAAAAGGTGCAAATAGATTTAGTTTTTTAGGTTTAAAAAATACAGATGCAACTGACGCTTCAAATCCGTTACCTTATAGTAATGCGATATATAAATTTGATATTTTATATTTTATTTTATCTGCCGCATTAGAGGTTTTCACCTTTCTTGTGGGATTATTATTGTTTTTAGCTTTAGTGTGTTTTGGGTTTTGTTTTAGATTTACAATACTTAAAATTACTATTGGTCTTTGTTTTAGTGTTTGTCCTTTAAATTTCTTATCAAAATTAATTAAAAAAATAACTTTACCTGTTGAAGATTGTGGTGGTGCTGACAAAATAACCATTAATCTTAATAGTTGTGGAGCAAAAACGGGATATTGTGGTCCACAAAAATTACCGGTTAGAGTTTCTAGAACATCTCCAAATTGTCCACCACCTAGGAGTATTAATGGTGGCAGAATACCTGCAGATGATAACATAACTAATGTTTGTCTTGATTTACTCGCTAAATGGAAATGTTGTGTTAGGTTTGCTTTAGCAGAAGACAGAAAAGTAATTAGGAGGGTTTTTAATGACGCTTGGTTAATTGGTTCCGCATATTTATTTCAATTTAAATATAAGAAAAAAATTAAACGTAGAACGGGTGTTTTCAAAAAAGAAAAATTTTGTGGTCCTGGGTCTTCTTTGTTACGAGCCGATAATTATCTCCAAAATGGTTGTTGTCCTGAAACTAAACAATCATCTTCTGGTTGTAGAAAATGTTTGTTAAGGGGTGCTGCACAATCAAATGACTCTGATTTTTGGCTTTGGGTTGCAGCTGACCCAGGAAAAGTAGCTGCGGCAACAAGTGTTGTAGGTTTAGCTATTCTTTATCAACAATATTTACAAAATCCTGGGCAAACAGTATTTGGTAAATACCAAAAAACTTATCATAATATTGCAGTCAGTAACGGTAAAGTTGGTTCTGCGGACATAGATGACATAATATATTGTAACGCTTTAATGCCCACAAAAATTATAAGTTTAGGTCGTGTAGAAGCATGTCCCGATGTCATAACCGAAATTGAAAACGCAATAAATGAAAGTGATACTTTAGATTCATATAGTCAAAATCCTGATTTCTATATAGGTACTTATTATGAAAAAGGTTGGGATAATAATTTGTGGGTACAACAATTACCAAATACTAGTTATAAAGAACCAACTGAAGTTTTACAATACTTATTATTTAATGAGAATGGTTGTAATGTTGATGACCTATTTGATAGGACTCAAGGGTGTCATGAATTTGAACTTAAAGCAGACAATTATTTTTGGGTTAAAGAAGTATCAAAGATTTACAATGACATAGAAACAACACCAATTACTTCACAAAGTAATGTTTTTGAAGAATTTAAACCGGATTCGATAGCTAAACCAATAGCTGATTTACCTAATTTAGATGCTGTAACAGACCCGATTCTTGTAGATAGTAGTAATCCTTTTGTTGGACCATACAGTGGATTTGTTGTTGATTTAGATACAGCTAACAGATTTAGTCCTTGTGGTAAAATACAATGCACACCACTACATAGTTGGGACGGCGGTACAACTTGGCTTGATATGGGTTCTACAACAACTGGTGATTATTCTGAAATTTCAAACAATGTTGATGCGTTTGATTATTCTACTTCCCCTAGCACTAGAAATAATAGAAATACTAGAGCAAATGCAACTTATTTTTATTTTGGTATAAGACCAGGTAAAACTGCTTTAGATAAATTAAGAAATAATTACTTTACAATACCAACATCTGGTCTTACAATATAAAAAAATAAAAAAACAAAAATAATGATATTTATAAAAAAAAGTAAAAAGTGAGTTATATTGATAAAAATTCGAATACGGTAATTTCCGCTAGATTAACCAACGAAGGTCGTAAGTTACTTTCTTTAGGTTTATTAACTTTTAATACATTTAGATTAGGTGATTCTAATATTGATTATAGTACTCTTGGTTCTACCTATGATATTAGTTTAGAAAATATTATTAGAGCTAAAGCAGAAAATCCTGACATTAAAACACCTTTACTACCAAACTCTAATTTAAGTAATACTTATTCCTCAATACCAACTCTATCACCACTTAATATTCAAACTATATTTGAATCTCCAAGATTAGGTTTTTTCCAATATGGTAGTGGAACTACTGTGGTTGAATACACGGCCTATACAGATACAGTGTGTCATGTTTTACAGGCTGATGCAATTATACCTGTTACTGGTATGACAGGTTCTAGGACAGTACCTATTAAACAATCAAATAACTATGGGTCAAACACTTACGAACCTCAAATAGGTGATGTAATGTTGGTTAAAATGAGTAATAATGTATTAAGTACAGATTTAGGTCCGGCAGTTATTAATTTAAACACACCAGTACCTTATCTTTGGTATCAAATACAAAATGTTTCTGGTTCTCTAGCTGCTAACACATTAGAAGTAACTGTTGATAGAAATTTTGCTAACTTTTCGGCTTACACTACTAGTAATAATGCCTATGTCACATTTTACCCATTAGGTACTGGTGGAACACAAAATAAATTATTCACTTGTAATTTAGGTTTTTTTAGTGGTGGTTGTGTTTGGAACATGAATAATGTTTGGAGTTACCCAATAGCAGGTACTAATTATCCTGGTGGTACTTATGAGAGTTTTGATAAATATGGGTCCGAAACCTATATAGGCTCAAAAGAATATTTTGGATATACATCGGAAATAGGTTTTCTTTATACAGCTAATACAGCTTGTAATTTAGTACCTTCAATTAGTATCATACATTATACTAATTGTGAAACTTGTGCAAGTCAATCTGAAACTAGGTATGGCCAAAAATTTTATGCTGACGTTACCACAGGTAATTTCCCTAAATTAATAATGCCTACTTTAATGTGGCACGCAACAACAACACCAGGTTCAATAGGTCAAGTTTTCTTTGGTACTGGTAACACGAAATATGTGACACTTTCTGGATCGAATACAACAGTTAAATATAGAGATGTTGTTGATAATAGTGGAAATAAAGTTGGTAGGGTTTATCCTGAACTTCAAATGTTCACTATAGACGACCAAGAATTGGTTGCAGCACTTTCTTATAAATCAAATAGAAATTGGACACTACCTAGATTAAATACTGGTTTAGTGGCTAATACGGATGGTATTATTAACTCAACACAAAACCTCTTCTTAAGTTATTTATTTGTTAGTAGTTCAGGTTATACTACAGGCTTACACTCTCAATATGTAACTTGTGTTAACTTTACTACTGAAGAATGTAATTGTGCACCTACTTTATTACAAAATGTAAATTTCTCTATACCGGCTGGTCAATTACCTTATATGACAGTTTCAGGAGGTACAGGTTGGCAAGCGGATAGATTTTACTTAATAGCACAAAGACAACAAATAGGGACAAACCCGACACCAAATAATTGGACCATAATAGATTACACATCACAAATAAACGGTCACACAGTTGGTAATATAATAGATCCAAATAATCTATATGGAACAACATTTACGTTAAATAACACAACATATTTAAATTCGGGTACAACTTACGATTTAAGTAATTTTATTAGTATACCAACACAAACAGAGTCTGAATATTTAAATTTTGGTGATGAAAGATTCTTCTTTGGAAATGTTGAAACTAATTCGGTTATTGATAAGTACAGAACAAAATTCGTATTTACAGTACCACCAAATACTTTTAATACATCAACAAACCCTACATATTCAACATCTACAGGACAAAATGTACATATAAATGAAGTTGCGATTTATGATGTTAATAAAAATTTAGTAGCTATCGGTAAAATGAATTTACCGATAGAAAAAGTACCAAATGCAACAATAATCATTGAAATAGCTTTTGATTTATAATGCCTTTAATTGGTGGAGATACAGCAAAATTAAGATTTCTTTTAACACAAAGAGGACAAAAAACTTTGGCTGAAAAGGGTTTACTAAATGAAATAAAATACTATTCTCTTTACGACCCAGGAATTAATTATCAAATAGACGCATTTCCAAATTTAATAAATAATGTTTGTGGTAGTAATAAAAATATAACATCAGAACGTATAACTCCTAATGATAATTTAATTTTATAATGGCAACAATAAAAACAAGTATAACGCCAGCAGGATATCAAGCTTTATTAAGAAACGGTAAAGAAGCTTTTCAATTTTATCGTCTTTTAGATAATACCCATAATTATTTAACATCTGGTCCAGAAAATTTAATTTTTGATGTCACAGGAAGTCACTCCGAAATAACTATGGCTAAAACAGATTTTGCTGGTTATAGAGGTTTATTTCTAAATACACCATCACAAAGAGAAATTACAAACGCTATAAATAGGGTACAATATGGTTTTAAAAGAACAGATTGTAGTGACCCTTGGGATGAGGCTAATGTTAATTTAAGAATTAACATTCACAGTTGGTTCAATCAACTTTTAGCTTCAACTTATAGTGCTTCAATGACTGAATCTTTAAGTTTAAACTTAATAGATAACACTTACGCTGAAATACAACAATTAAATACGTCTACTGGTGTTTATAGTACTTCACAAGTTATAGATAATTTTACTGCTATAGCTTGGAAAACAGTTACTTCTTTAGATGAAACAAATTTAAATCTTATAAACCCTAGGTTTGTTCAAATTAAAGGTTCTGGAAGATATGATATGACAGATACACGTGGAGGTAAATTTCCATCACCATTTTTATTATCATTCTCAACTAGTTTAGTAAACGGATTTGCAATACCAGGTACTGGTGTTAAATTTAGTTTTATGCCAGATTTTGGTTATTGGGTTAACAATACAACTTTTGCTTCAATACAAGATGTCGAAACAGATCCAACAATGTTTGATAGTTTTAAACCTGCAGCTAGAATTGGTAACGATGTATATGTTTTAAACACATCAACCCCATACCCATCAACTTATGGTCTTATTGGTTTTGCAAAGCAATCTTTTTATAAAAATGATGGTTCAGGTGAAACACTATTACAAGGTTTAATAAAAGCTGGAAAATTATTTTTTATGGCTAACGGTAATTATGATAGTATATCACAAACTTATAGTTTAGTTATAAATCTAAATATTATACCTACACATCCAGAAATAAATTTTATATCCAATAAATTTGCTGGTAATGTAACATTTAATTTTGTGTATAACGCAAACGATACGACAACAACAAATAATATAATAGAAATTATATAATATATGGCTGTAATATTACCTTTAATACCACAAGAAAACGTATCATATAGGATACCAGACAGTTCTTATATGAACCCACCTGAAGCAATAGCGGGAATAAATTATTATATGTCCGCTTCAAAGAAAAATTTTCTTTTTAAAGAACCAGGAGAAGCTGCAACATTAGTAACAATTGATTTTTTGGCAGTAGATAACCTATTTAGAACAGGTACCAATACTTTTAAAACCATATAAAAATGAATTTAGAAAAAATAAATAACGTATACGCAACGGAAGAAAAAAATACCTCTAGTGTATATACTATGGGTTACGGTGATAACATTAAATTTTATAAAGTTCCAGCGTACAATGATTCTGGTTATACAACTAGTTCTTTATCCCATCTTTGGACTTATTTAAATTTAGGTAGTGAGGCTTTATATAACCAAAAAAATCTTCCTTACGCAAGTGGGGGTCTTTTAGACACTTCTTTTGAAGACTTACCAGATGCTTTTTATAACACTGGAGCAGTTGCTTTTTCAATTAATAGTGAACAATACAGGGTTCAATTAAACGGACAAAATATTGCACTTGGAATCCCAGTTAATACAACTGCGGTTAGTGCTTTAACTTCAGGTATAACCGCAACCACTTTATACGGTTCTTTTATTTATAGTCCAGATAATTTAACAAAGGATCAGAGTTCTTTGTGTTCAGGTTCTAAAGCAGATTCCTTTATTAGTGAACCAACAAAACAATGGACTGATGGTATTGGTATAGGTTACGCGTATCAAATGGGTAATAACCCAATACCTGGTTCTACTTATCCTTATTATGATAGTGGAGTTGTTTATCTAGTATCACCACTCATTTCTGGTAGTACTACAATAACTGGGGCAACTACAGGTTCTAGTACCGCATGGAGTTATAATTTTGGACAAACCAACAAATTTGGAAATGGAGCTAGACAAATATACCCAACAGGCAATAACCCAGATTACCCTAATTATTATGACAGAATTGTTGGTGCAATATATCTAAATTATGGTTTTGGTATAATTTGGAACCCTGAATTAGTTGGTTCTTTTGATTGGACAAGAAAGGCAGCTGGTGATGAAACCACCACTAGTGGTGCAACTTTTACATCTGGTAATACCGTTTTTGTGGCAGCTGACATGGATGTGGCAGAAATTTTAAATATCGATATAATTGCAGAACCTAACAAATGGGTTTCTTCGAGTAATCAAACTTATATTGGTACAGGTGAAGATTGCGGTATTGCTATCTCAACAATAACTTTACATGACCAAGCTGGTAGACTTTTAGCAATTGCAAAACCTGATGAAGCAATTATAAAAGAAGTAAATGAATACAAAATCATAAATTTATCAATACCAATATCTGGACCAATAGGTACTAGTTTAGCCGATACTGTTGGTAGAATAGATTGTAGTACTTCATTTGGAATACCTTGTCCATAATAGTTTTTAAAAATGTTTTTTAATGTCACAAACAGAAAGTAAGAAGACTGAAAAGTCTTATGTCATGGGCTTGGATATAAGTACCAAGACAATTGGAATGTCCCTTTTCGATATAAACGGGAAATTGGTTGAATTGACACACTTTACACCCAAAATTAAACCACAACCTGAAAATAAGTTGGAAGAACTTTTTAGAAAGGTTGATGCGTTTGAAAGGGTTTTAACCAGATATGTTGAATTGGATATTGAAAAGGTTATAATTGAAGAACCATTACTTAATAGTAATAATGTTTACACTGTTGGAACTCTTTTACGTTTTAATGGTATGATATCTAAAATTGTAGAAGAAGTTTTAGGTGTGGTACCTGATTTTATTTCATCTTATGATGCTCGTGCTTTTGCCTTTCCTGAATTAATGGAGATAAGAAAACAAGATAAAAAAGGACAACCATATAAAGAGAAAGAATTGAAAGACAAAAAACCAGTTCTTTTTGGTGGTCACCCTTGGGATGTTGATAAAAAGCAAGTTATCTGGGACAAAGTTTCTGACCGTGAACCCCAAATTAGTTGGGAGTTTGATAAATACGGCAAAGTTAAAAAAGAGTGTTACGATATGGCAGATAGTTATACTTGTACACTTGGTTACATGCGAAAAGAAGGTATTTGGAAGTAATTTACTAAACCATTTCTTTTTCTTAAATTTAATTTATGGGACAAATTGAAGTAACATTATTATTGGATGTGGTTAAAGAAATTTTGGGTCAACCAAAAAAAGAAAACCCAACCAAAGGTCAATTCTCTTTTGATTGTCCAGTTTGTTCTGCCGAAAAAGATATGCCTGATGGTGATGGTAAAGGTAATTTTGAGGTCAATCTTAATAAAGGTCTTTATCATTGTTGGGCATGTGGAGCAACTCACAATACACACGGTTCTATTGGTAAATTAATCACTAAGTTTGGTCGAAAAGAACATAAGAAAAAATTAAAACAGTTGGGTATTGTTTTAAGTGAAACCAAAGTTAAAAAGAAAGAAATTCAAGAAATCAGAGAAATTTCTTTACCTGAAGAATTTATAAAATTCAAAGACAGTAATTCAAATGATTTAACACATAAAGAAGCTTGGAATTATTTAGTTAAAGGTCGAAATTTAACACCAGAAATTATTGAGAAGTTTAGTATTGGTTATGCAAAAACTGGTGAATATAAAAATAGAATTATATTACCTTCTTATGATAAAGATGGTAAATTAAATTATTTTACTGCGAGGTCTTGGCCAAGTTGGTTAAAACCAAAATACAAAAACCCAGATTTACCGAGAGAAGAAGTTATCTTTAATGAAAACTTAATTAATTGGGATTCTACAATTTATTTGGTGGAGGGTCCTTTTGACCATATAGTTTTACATAATTCAATACCTATGTTGGGTAAAGAGTTACATTCAAAACTATATGATACGATTATGAAGAAGGCAAACGCGTGGGTTGTTATTTTATTGGATGACGATGCTTGGGATAGAGCAAAACAAATATATTCCCAATTAAATGTTGGTCGTTTGCACGGTAAAGTTAGAATAATAAAAATGGCAGAAGGTTATGACATATCACAAGTAAATGAAGAATTTGGTCGTGATGGTGTTATTGATGTTTTACGTTCTGCATTTAAACTTAAGGAAAGTGCAATTTAATGGGTTTTAACAAAAGATTCATAAATCAAGATGTTTTAAAAACTTTAATTCAAGAAGGTGATATAGAAAAAATTATTGAATATATTAAGAAACCAGATGCTTTGGTTATTATAGATGATTTTTCAAAAAAAGTTTGTGACGCAGTTTTAAATAACCAAATGGATGTTTTAATTGGAATTATAAATGGCGAGAAAAAGAGATAGTATTGTTTATTTAGAACCAGTTGAACATAAATACTACCACAAAAAAACTGGTGAGGTTTTTAAATCGGTAACTACGGTGTTAAGTATGTTGGAACCACCTTTTAATGCAGAAGAGGTGGCTCTTGCAATACAAAATCAAGACCCTTCCAAAAAGAAAGAACAGTATCAAAATATGTCACAAGAAGAAATTCTTGCGGAATGGAAAAAAGTTAATGATGAGGCTAATGAATATGGGACTGAAATCCATGAAATAATGGAACGTTATCTTTTGGCAGATAAAATTTATATTCCTAAAAATGATTACGAAAGAAAAATAATTTCCAAGTTCCAAGAAATTGACCCTATGACAACTGGTACTATTTATCCTGAAACTATATTGTTTTCGGAAAAATATAAATTAGCAGGAACTTCTGATATCATTGAAGACTGTGGTGATTACTTTAACGTATGGGATTTTAAAACCAACAAAAAATTACGATACATTTCTGAATACAAACATTGGTTGAATAAACCAGTAAGTCATTTAACAGATTGTCAGTATAGTATTTACTCTTTACAACTATCTATTTATGCTTATATGTACCAACAAGAAACCAAAAAGAAAGTAGGTAGGATGGGTCTTTTTTATCTTAATCCAGAAACGGATAAATTTGAATTAATTCCTGTTATTTATTTAGGTTTAGAGGCAAAAGCCGTTTTGGATCATTGGTTAGAAATAAATAAAAAATAAATAAAAAAATTATGCAACAATTAAACGAAACAACTTACAACGAAAAAATTAATGAAGATAAATTAACTTTGGTTAAATATAAAGCCAGTTGGTGCGGTCCGTGCAGGGTACTTGCTCCAGCTTTAGACAGTATTATTGAAAAATATCCAGGAGTTAATTTTGGTGAAGTTGATATTGACCAGAATATGTCTTTAGCTCAGAAAGATAATGTGAGAGGCGTACCTGCAGTTATTTTTTATAAAAACGGTAAAGTTTTAGATACCTTAGTAGGATTACAACCGTTACAAAATTACATCAGTAGAATTGAATCTTTAAGTTAATGAGTAAAGTTTTTTTAATTGACATCGATGGTACTATCTGTGATGATATCAAAAATGAAGATAGTCATTTGTACCCTACAGCAAAACCAATTATAAGTTCTTTAGAAATTATAAATAAGTGGTATGATGAAGGTAATGTTATTACTTTCTTTACAGCAAGAGAATCTAAAGATAGGCAAGTAACCGAAGAATGGTTAAAAAATAATGGTTTTAAATACCACGCTTTAGTTATGGACAAACCCAGAATTAAAGATGGTCAAGAATATGTTTGGATTGATAATCGTAAAGTAAGAGCGGTAACCTATTTAGGTACTTGGTCAGAGTTAAAAGAAGTTGAAGCTAAAATACAAGTCTTTGCTTAGTCTTTTATTTTGAATTCAATAGTAAGACGGTCATAACCTTTCCAACCTTCTTTAATAATCCAACGGTATTCTAATTCAGATTGTGAAAAAAATCTATCCTTTGTTTGTACACCAATATTTGATTTAGCTATTTTGTTCAAAATATCGTCATCAATAAATTTTTTTAATTCCCGAATAAAAGAGTTATATCTTTCTTTACCTAACTCAGGGTCACCATTACCAAAATATTTTGTCACTTTTTTAATATCTTCTAAGCGAGCAACTTTAATAATTGGTTCAGAATATAAAGTCCAGTTATTTAAATTTTTTGAATAATAATCTTTAATTTCTATTTTTTGATTATCACTGGTAATAGCATCATATTTTTCAAAAGTAGAATCTGATGTTGGTATGAATTTACTGGCTTTAAAACCTAAAAAAACAATTTTTTCATAATTGTTTTTACCAAAACCTGCCCAAACGATTTTAGGTGACTTTGATGCATGTGTCCAACCCTTCTCTTCACAGATTAATTTTTCAAATTGAATTCCAGTTTTATTTCTTATTTGTCCCATTTACTGATTCGTTTATTTAGTTTATATTTACAAATATAACAAATAAAATAAAATAAGTAAAATAAAAGATGTCCGATAAAAAAAGTGTTGTTTTTGAAACGAAGTTAACCCCTGAAGAGACTTTAGAAATCACAAATAGGTTAATAGGATTCTATGATAATTTAGAAACCATTCAGGATTATTTCTTGGCAAGAAAAAAAGAAAAGGTAGAAAATATTGACCATGAAAAATATGCTGCAATGATGTTTGACAAATTTGACATGGAACCAAAAGATATGAATATTAGTATTGAGGTTATTGACGGTAAACTTTTTAATCCTGCAGTTCAAATTATAACTTCTTTACCATTAGAATCTCAGATTGGTCGTCAGATTATGTTAGGGGTTAAAGAAACAACTACCAACAAATGGATTGGTTTTATTCGATTAGCATCACCAGTACTTTCAATTAAACCAAGAAACGAACTATTTGGTGATATGAGAGTTACAGCAAATGAAGTTAATAAGTTTATGATTAACGGTGCGATTATTGTACCTGTACAACCTTTTGGTTATAACTATTTGGGTGGTAAGCTTTTAAGTTTAATTTGTTGTTCTCATGAAATAAGAGAATTATTGAAAGAAAAGTACGGTGAAAAGATTGATACTGTCTTTATGGAAACTACTTCTTTGTACGGGGATATCAAAGGTATGAGTCAATACGATGGTTTAAAACCATTTGTTCGATATGGCAGTATGACAGAATCTGATATCTTTTTATTCCCTGGTGATGAGGTCTACGATTCTATTAGAAGTTTTATGCGAGGTCATTATGGAAATCCTGAATGGGGTGGTTCTATTGTTGACCCAGGACCGTCTGGTCCAAAGATGAGAGAGTTTAATAAGATTCTTTCTATTTTAAAAAACCATTTGAAAGTACAACATCCTTTAAAGTTTAAAGAGTTTTCCGATTTCACCCAAACTCATATGAAAGCAAAAACCAAGAAAAGGTATTATTATTGTACTTATGGTTATGAAAATGTCTTTCAATATATTGCGAGTAATGGTACCGTTGATTTAATCAAAAAAGATAATTATGATAACTATCATTTAAATAATTTAATTCAATGGTGGAAAAATAAGGCACAAAATAGATTTCAGAAACTAAAAGATGAAGCAAGAGTTAGAACTGAAATTGAAATCTATACACCTGAAACTATTGAAGCAGGTAAAATTGACATGGTAAGATAAAAAATAAAAATGTACGTTGAGATATCACCTAGACAATCAGGCAAAACTACAAGGTTAATAGAAGCTTTAGTTTCTCATTTACGTCAAAATGATTACGATAAAGTGGCTATTATAGCATCAAACATATCCAGAGCTAAATTTATAAAAGAAAAAGTCACTGGTCATCTTTTTAATGTTATAAGACCACACTGGATTGGTAGTGATAATAACTTTAGATTACTAGTTAATGATTATTATTTAAATAATGTTGTTATAGCTACTGATGTTAATTCTTTGGTGGGTGAACGTATTGATTACTATTTTTTTGACGACTTCTCTTCTATTGAACCAAGAAAATTATTATTTGAAAAAAGAATAATTGAAAACGGTTATTATTGTACAACACCTTGTCAAAAAAGGTCAACCATCAATATGATAACTAATCATTGTCTATATAATAATATTGAAATAAAATTTTTTAACCCTTGGAATGAAAATAAATTAAAAGAACAAGAAGGTTTTGCTGATTATATTAGAGAACATATTCTTAATGAGTGGGTTGAATATATGGAAAGCATCGGTATGGATGTTGCTGAATTAAAAGAAAACTGGATTCCAAAATGGGTTAGAAAACACAATTTTATTTAATCGAATGAAATATCAATTTGAAATAAGGGAAGTTAACAGGGTAGTTGCAACGGATTTTGTTCAAGAAAGACATTACTCAAAGGTAATGCCAAAATTAACTAAACATTGGTTGGGTTGTTTTTTAGAAGAAGAATTGGTTGGTGTATTGACTTTGGGTTGGGGAACTCAACCATTACAAACAATTAAAAAGTTATTTCCTAATTTAAAATCAGAAGATTATTATGAGATTGGTAAAATGTGTATGGATGAAAAAATGCCAAAAAATTCCGAATCTCAAATGTTGTCTGCAGTTATTAAATGGATGAAAAAAAATCTACCAGAAAAAAAGTTTTTATATACATGGGCTGACGGTATAGTTGGTAAGGTAGGTTATGTTTACCAGGGTTCTAATTTTAATTACGGTGGTTTTATTTGGACAGATATTTATATTTCAGCGACTGGTGAAAAAATACATCCCAGAAGTTCGAAAGCTTTGTTGAAAGAAAATGCAGAGTTTTTGGGTAAAGATAAATTATTTTGGATGACACCCGATTTTATGGTAACAAGAGGTATTAGAAGAATTCGGGGTAAACAATTTAGATATATTTATCCTTTAAATAAAGATGCAAAGAAAATAATGGATAAAGAATCTACGGTCGATTGGTATCAAAAATACCCAAAAGAAGCTGATTTATTGTGGAAAGAACAAACAGGAAAAGGTGTCTATGTTAACCTTACTGGTATACCTGAGATGGATTTGAGTATTGTTGAGTATAACGAGAAAAATGTTAATGCTCATAAGAAAAATGGAAGAATGGTTTAATACTTTTTTAAAAGAACACGGATTTACTTTATCACCAGTAATTTTGGACCCAACATCCTTTAGTCCTTATAGAGTGATAAGACATCCAAAAAAACCAGGTGTTAGTGTTTTAGTTTTGGCAGAAGTAAAAAATGACATTATATCTGACAGGGATAATCACCAAGAATTTGTTGAATACATAGTAAAAGTAAAAACCAAAGAAATCACCGAAAAATTTGGTGATATTATGGGACCATTTAATCCAAATAAAAATCTAAAGAATTTTAATTTTTACGAATAATTAACGGTATAAAGTTATTGTACCTTTTTTAAGTTCTCTTACATCACGAATTGATTTATATTCTATAATGTAAAAATAAACACCAGTAGGGCAATTAACACCTTTAAATGTCCCATCCCAACCTATAGTTAAATCTCTAGTCCCAAAAATTAAATTTCCCCAGTTATTATATATTTCAAAATTCACTTCATTAATATAAGAAGTGTGTAAATAAATAATATCATTTAAGTAATCACCATTAGGTGTAAAAGAATTAGGGATGATTAAAATCGGTTCTCTACATGTAAAAACCTCAATACTGTATTCTTGTACAATAGATTCACACATACCGTTATCGATATATGCTGTTACTCTATAATCACCTATTGAACTAAAAGTGTATCTTAATGTGTCTAATTTAGAAGAAGTGAGTAAAACATCATTCTTGTAAACCTCCCAAAAATAATCACAATTGGGTGTCCCAATAGCAAAATATTCAAAAGACATTTTTTCACCTTTACAAAATTCAATTTTTTGGTCTTGAGCGAATATTTGTAAACTTAAAAAGGTGAAAAATATTAATAATAATTTTTTCATCTTTAGTTATGTTCTATTGGTAGTAATAATGGTTGTGGTAAAACATCTACTTGCATTATGTTTGTAAAAACACATCCAGCATCTGTATATGTGTAAATTAAATTAAAAGTTCCAGCACCACTTGTTGTAGGACAAAAATCACTATTAATAACCCCATTACCAGACCAAGTACCACCTGCTGGGGTAGCCTGTAAAGGAACACAGTTAGCATATTCACACATATCTGCTACTGGAGTTAGGTTAAGTGTTACATTATAAATAAAAACATCTAATGTCACTATTGGACTTAAACACCCTATGTTATTGGAAGCTTGTACTTGTACTGCACCAACTATTAAACCTGGATTGGCATTAGACCAATCAACTTGGATTTGATTAGTTCCTTGACCTCCTGTAATAACACCTGGAGGAGTTACGGTCCAAGTATAAATAAGTCCAGCAGTTGGTGTTACTTCGTAGATTGAACCACCTAATTGATAACAAACCGTATCTGGGTTAATTGTTGTTAATTGAGCCCACACTAAAGTGGGTATGATAACAAATAAGAATGTGAGTAATTTTTTCATGGGTTTAAAGTATGAATCATTCTTGTTATGCTGGTTCCGATACAGATGATGTAATTACCAGAAGAAACATCAGTTAAGTCAAAAGTTTGTGACCCACTGAAAGAAACATCTCTGTAATATTTGACACATCGACCAGCAATGTCAAATAGTTTAATATCACCCCTTAATTCGGGTACGTTTAAAAATTTTATTGTCACATAACTTCTACCTAATAAGATTTCTGTTAATTGATTTTTAGATTTATTAAAAAAACCAGAAAAATTATCTATATTTACTATGATACTATCAGAACCTACACATTCACCATTACTAGAATTTAAGGTAACTAAATAAGTACCTGGATTTTCGTAAACGTGCACTGTATTGAGTAAATTGGTTGAATTTATATTTGTACCATCACCAAAAGACCAATTATGATTAATACCATTTACGATATTGGCAAAAAATATTATTGGGTCATTAGTAGTTGTGTTTGTTGTTGATGTGTTTAAAAAAACTGTTACCTTCTTAGAATTAGGTATTGTAAAATAATCAACAGTTGAGTAATTATTGAAACCGACATAAACTATGTAATTACCCGAAGTCAAAGAATCAATGTCAATAGTACCGTTAAAACTATATAAGTAAGTAATCAAATTGTCGTCTTGATCTTTAACGATTAAATCAACTATTTCGTTTGAATTATAAACAATTGTAACTTTACCATCGTCATCCTCACATCCAGCTTGTGTTGTAATAAATCTTACTGCCGGTCTAAAATGTAAAAGAAATCTATTTTGAATATTACCAACAGGTAATGAAAACTGATAACTAGGTGTGTTTCTTAAATTAATTGTTATATTTTCTTCTAAATCTTCTAAATATAAACCAGAAGTAATATCAAAACTAGTAAAATCTGTTGCTTTTATTTCATAATTTGTTGCAGTTTGACTTTTAATTGCCAGAGATATTGTTTTATCCTGGTCCAATACACCCATTGCATTAATACTGATATTGTTAGAATCGATTATTGTATATAAACTAGGTACACCAGGTAAAGAAGAGAATAGTTTTACAGCATCTTCTGTTGGTAAAAAAGCATCATTATTCTCCGAACCAAAATAGATAATGGTCTCATCAACAAAACCGTTACCATTTAGTTCCATTCTGAGTAAATTTTCAGTAAAACCAAAAATTGTGATAAAAATAAAACTTAATGTTAAAAAAAACTTTTTCATAAATTAATTGTGACTTATGTTTGTTATTCCAGGAAGAGTTGCGTTTATATTGCCATTGTAAATGTTAAAAGGGTTTGTTGGACATGCGTTCATATTCCAACTACCCCAATCGCCATCTGCACCTGCTGTTACTTGTATTAGTAAATTTTGTGGTGTACACCCTTGAGCTGTAGTTACTTGGAAACAAAAAGACCAAACACAATTAGTTCCATAGTCGCCCCAATCGTTTGCTGGATTACCGTCAACTGGACCTCCTTGATTGATTTCAAAAAACCAACCTGGACCAACAGGGCCTTGGCTTGTATTTACAACATTCATCCACAACCAAGTTCCACCTGCTGATTGAGCACAGTTTTGTGGAGGAGCCATTGGAGTTAAGTTTGTCCAACCTGGCCCTAAATTTATATCAAATCCTTCCAACCAATTAGAAGATATGTTCCAACCATTCCAACCTGTCATTGTGTAACATACAGTTACTGTAGTCCCAGGTAGATATCCACCCGCAGGAGGAACTGGATTGAGACTGAAGGTTTGGTTACCGACACACTGACCGTATGTTAAACCGTTTATTAAAAGTAAAATTAAAAGTAAAAATTTTTTCATATTTTAGATATTAAATCATAACCGTCTATAACTTCAACATCGTGGTCATATACAATAGATAATCTTCTTTCTTTATCTTTTTCGTTATCAATATTTTTATATGTTGAAATTAAAAGTAATTTTTTGTCTCTTTGATTGGCATCCATACCACTGTATCTTTTATCAGAAGTTTTCCAGTTTAAACATTCAATGGTAAATATCTTTGAATCTACTTCTTTTGGTGTTAAAAGTTTTTTACCATTTTTATTATACCATTTAAAACCTAACTCAAACAATTTTTTTTGTAAAGTATAAGTTTCTTCAACATCAACACCGTTTTCAAAAAGAATAATAAAACCAGTTTTTAAAATTGGTAACCCTTTTTCATTAAGTTCTACTTTTTTAATATTAAGTTCAGTTTTCCAATTAAAATTTTCATCGTACATTTTTACTAAACCTTCAGAAGCTAAATTTTCTAAATAAGATTTACCAAAAGTTGAGGTACCGTAACCATCCACACTTTTAAAAACATAAGCTTCGTAAGTACCTTTTTCATCACCCCAATTTTCTATTGAATGTTTAGGATCAAACTTTACAAATATCATAGTTTCCCAATTGTTACCTGATTTGATTAGGTATTTTTTATTTGGGACAAATTCTATTTTACTTGGTAATTGAATCCAACTGTAATCTTCTTCGTACATTTTTGGTTATTTACTATTAAATTAGAAAATCTTATTATTAGATAAATATACAAAAATTATGAATAAAATTCAAAAAATAATTCATACAGCTGATATCCATATTCGTTTATTTAAGAGACACGAAGAGTATAAAGAACAATTTCAAAAATTTTTTAAAGAGTGTCGAGAACAACAACCTGACCGTATTGTTGTTGTTGGTGATATTGTGCATTCTAAAAATACTGTGACACCTGAATTAATTAGTATGGTAACTTCATTTTTTAATGAATGTACAAAAATAGCAAAAACAATTGTTATTTTGGGTAATCATGATTTTTTGGTTAACAACTTAGATAGAATGGATACTTTATCACCCATTTTTGAAAGTATGCAAAATCCAGAACTTATTTTTTATAAACATACAGGTTGTTATTTAGATGAAAATGTTGTTTGGTGTGTTTACGGTCATATGGAAGGCTCTGAACGTCCTAACATTGAAGAGGCTAGAGAGTTATATGGTGACGAAAAAACTTATATTGGTTTATACCATGACCCGTTGATTGGTTTAAAAACTGCTGTTGGTTTTGAGTTTGAAGACGGTA